>Ga0247824_10000533_pt1 | contig 19047 bp, 15 predicted proteins | sample 13C_PalmiticAcid_FD_194412 | JGI IMG/M metagenome (GOLD analysis project Ga0247824, IMG submission 194412) | Soil microbial communities from agricultural site in Penn Yan, New York, United States - 13C_PalmiticAcid_Day48 | ecosystem: Environmental > Terrestrial > Soil > Agricultural land... | reverse complement strand
CTCCACAACAGAACAACTCGTTGCCAGTGCATCAGTTCAAGACTTACGGTAGCAGACTCCTCCTCCGAATCGGACTCGGACTCGGACTCAGAGCTGGTCTCTGACGACTCGGCTGAAGAAGACTCTTCCTCGGATTCCTCTCTACTGCGGTACTATAGACAAACCGGAGAGGGAGAGAGAGGGAGGGAGGGAGAGAAAGGTTGGTTGGTAGGATGCCCTTTGTGTAGTGTGAGGTTGTCAAGTGTTCAGTGATCTGTTGATTCCAAGAGTGATCGCAGTGTAAACTTTACAGTGTCCTTTTGCACAGTCTCGATGTGGCGACTGAAGGTTCGTCCACCTCCACGCTGAGGCTTCCTGAATTTTCCACCGGCCATGGTTGAGAGAAGGGTTGAATGTAGATGAGGTTGGGGAGAAGAAAAGAGATGAAAAGACGTGCTCTCGCTGCAGAGCGGCGAAAATTTATCTCGCCCATGCGATGGATTCCAATGACACATGTGTGGCGAAGTTGAATTGGCAGTGAAAAGGGCCCAGTTCACACCGACCAAGCCCAATAGGACGAATGCACATGCATGTCCGTTTTTATTTTACTCTAAACCCCTGCTGCTGCACAACGTGGATTATCACTGCTCTTTTCCAAGCATTGCTAGCTGCTGCAGGAACTCCTTTGGACTCAATACCTCTGTCGAGCCATACGTGACCTTCTTCTTGATGGTCTGCCGCTGTGCATACTCGTTCAAGTTTTGGTATTCCACATAGTTGCCGCCTCCTACCACAAACACAATCGCCTCCTGGAACGGCGTCCTTGTGCGTGGCATCTTGGCGTTCGATGCTCGACTGACCTTGGGGTCAAAATACAAAAAGTCCTCGTTCGTGTCATTAGCACCACCGCTGGGTTCCATAATCGACTCGAGGATTCTAGTCATTGGCAAATCTTTCTTTGCTGGCAAAAAGTTCTTGACGCCTGCCAACAGGTTTTCAAATCCACCGCCCAATCCTCCAGTTCCCAAGTGGTCAGAGAGCTGTTTGAAATCAGATCAGCAGAAAAAAAAAATATGTGAGAAGGGTCTTCCATGCAATCGGTGTGGAATGTTTGTGGCCAAAAAAAAAGGATCACAGAATCTTGAGCCGTCAACTCTACCTTGTTACCAATTGTTCCGAGACGATTGAAAAGATTCTCTGGGCGACCAAAGCTCTGTGGTTGTTGCTGAGTCATGCTGGCCATACGTGTGAACGCCCGGATGCCCTTGACGTATCTCAGAGGCGCGAGGTCACAGCCAGCCTTGACCAGGGCGTCCTCATACTCCTGCATCACATCGTTTGGAATGTCTTCTTGAATTGAAAGGTAGTAAATCAAAAAGACACGCATCTTGTCCTCGGGAACCTTCTTCTCAGGATCATTGATAGCTTCCAGAATGTTGGCTTTGGATTGCTTGGTGATCGACTCTTCCATCTGGAACAATGTGTCCAATTGCCTATCCTTGATGCCCTGTAACAGTCCTGTTGCAATGTTCATGTGCATGTCCAGCGTGACCTTCCTAGCTGTGAGTTCCGGCAGTGCTGTGATAGCGGTTTTGAGATGCTTTGCGCCCGATGAAAAGTCCCTAGAGTCCCCAAGCAATTGTTGTATGAGTGGTCATTGCAAACCAGGATAACCTTGGCGCGGCATATGCGACCTTGAACTTACAGCTGGTGGACATCATCCAGATTACTAACGCCGCTCATCTGCGAGATCACTGCAGCATCCTTCTTGTATTTTGTCAGTTCACTGTCGATTTCCTCAGCGACTTGAGGGAAAGGTGCTGATGCGTTCTTGTTCCAGAAAAAGTCCTTGGCATCGATATCGTACTTCTTTTTGACCGTACGGCCATTCTCCTCTGTCTATTCAAAGATTGGGATGAAAGGTTGATGTGTGAGAGCTCGGTGGATGTTCCAGGAAGCATTTGACCGATTGTCCCACAACGACTGTGTACGCTGATCGAACCATGCCCATACCTGAACGACAATCTCATTCAGCTTCATTTCCATGACATCGTGAACAAGTGCTTGATACGTCCATGAATGACTGATCATGGGGATAAGATCCATGTTTCTGTCCAAGATAACAAGCACAGGTCGCTGAAAGTTCATCGAGTTGGAATCTGAGAACAAGTTGTTCCTGCTGTTCATGACATGATCTCTTAGCCGACTATCCAGCTTTTTGGCCAACATCTCTGCAGCTCCGCGCCTAGGACAGCGAATGATTGGAATGACGCCTACAAGTCCATGTAAAACAAGTCAACATGTCAGCTTCTCATCGATGGACACTATCCAAAGGGTTTTTTTGCTGCTGCTGTTGACTTCTTGACATATCCCACGTACCCATGGTAGCAAGTACCGAGAACAAAGCACTCGCCGCCTTGTCGATGGATGCTTCAATGGCTGTCTCTGGCGCGGTTGGGTCATTTAGAGCCAGATAGGACTGGCGGTCATTGAGCGAAAACATGTTGGGTTCCGTGCAGATGAAGTTCAAGTACTGGTCATAAACTTGTTGAATCTGAGCTGAGCTCCCACTAGGAATAGTCGAAGCTGCCAATTCCTCCATCAACGGTCGTGGTATTACTGAAGAAAAGTTGATATAATAAGAGTCGTACAGGTGGTTTGAAAGATCCTACATTCACAGAAAGACTAAAAGTGTTAATAGAGCATCCTAAAAAAGACAAGCCATGAGAACAGAGTGACAATAGGGTTCACACCTCGCTGATCCGGCGAATGTTCTCAGAGGTTGGCTCCACAAAGTAAACGGCAGGAACATCTGGAATAGGCTGTCTCTCATTCTTGAGCGGCCTGAATCGAGAAAGAGGAATGAGAACTGGCAGTGTTAAAATGGGACGCCACGTCGCTCGGTGCGATATCCACGAACTAGTGCAACCGAGATCACGGGCTTACATGTGAACTGTGACACCGTTCTCACGAAGGTCGTTGACGCGAAGGACAGACGAGATGACGTCGCGACCAAAGTTGTCAAAGATCAGAACCTTCCACTCGGCATCGGACGACATGGGGATGACCTGATCGTTCTGTGCTGCAGGCTCTGGTTTCTGGTTGAGGTTCAGCATAGTGGCAATAGCAGCTATGTCCACAGATCGCAGAGATGATGAGCAACGAAACCGAGCTCAAGTGTAGTTGGTGTCAAGGACTGCTGAGGTGGCACGGTATCATAGTCCAGTAGAAGTGTTACCGATTTGCTGCTCGCGCAAGGTGGGGTCCCGAGGAGCCTGTGCCATGGTGTAGAGGGAGGAGGAGGTCAGGGAGGAAGTGGAGGAAGTGAAGAGCGAAACGAAAAGCCAAATGCCATGCTGCCACGATTTGACAGTCTCTTGGATCAGATCGACCCACAGCCCTTAACATTCAACTTCTCCCACCCTTCCTGTCACACAGGGTGGAGCCCCACCAAGGACACACTTGCCTTTCTTCACACCTTGTCACCCTAAAGGAAGCGATTCGTTACCACGCAGGGGAATATGGCTACTGCTTTCACTCCGGTTGAAATCGGTAGCTCAGGAGATTGTACATCTATCGCGTCTCTCGCGATGCCTTTATTTGGGGGAATCTGAATGTTGGGTATTTCGGCCATGCCCTTTTTGTCGTGCCAAGCCTTCTCAACCTGATGTTCTGGCATGCTTGCATGCCGGGAATCAATCATCGAGTCTGAGAGAGTCCGGGTAGGGCTTCTTCTCGCCGCTTCTTTTGTTGCTCGAGACCACTCTGGATCAGCGTGTTGATAGCCCCTTTGTCCCCCGACAGTATGGCATGGGGAGATACCGATACTCCATGTCGTTGACAGAGACGGTCCAAGTCACGGTTGAGTTGCAGAACAGCGCCGCTCTGGACCAGCTTGTGTGTGGTATTGAAGTCCATGGACGATTAGAGGGAGACAGGGTATAGTTTCCTTGGAATGAGGTGAATGAGGAAGCAAGAGGAGAGGAAGGAAGTGATAGTAAGAGTGAGAAGGGCAAGTTAGAGTGAAAGTGAAGGGGAAGCGAGAGTGAAAGTGCGAAAAAGAATGAGAGGGGGACAAGTTTGGGCTTGGGTATGACTGTTCGTTCTCCCCATCCACCCATCCAACGTGATAAGGTTCTGCTGTGCTGCCCTGTCCTGTGCCATGCATGCGACATCGGACTCTCAGCAACCCAACATCAACATCTCATCCTCAGAAAAGGTACCACACTTTACTATTAGAACACTGCTAGAGTTGCTGCTAATCGAGCGAAGGGAATCGGTGGACTCTAGTAGGGTCAATGGCATCTTTTCACAGATGTTGCGGGACTGCATCCCTCCTACCCACAGTGAATCTCCTTGACTTTGTGTACTCGGTCTTCCTCAAAGGCTCCGCAGGAAAATCGTCGAGAGTTGGGTAGGCCGATTCTGAAGGGTCGACTGCCGTCCTACCCGACGGCGTCCTGAGCCTAGACACCACTGCCGCCATGGTCATCACCTTCTTGCCTGCTTCTTGGAACCGATTCTCTGGTTCACCAGTGGCTCCACATTGCTTCAACAACTGCTTGTTGAGTCCGGTCAATCCATGTGCACCTTGGATAGATGCCCCCATCACAGTGAGTGCACCATTGGCTCCACTCCAGCGCAGTCGCATGCCACACTGATAATCCTCCTCTTCATAGACCTGCAACTGGACTATAGATCCATCATAGCAGCCGGCCACTAGACGGTCATCGAATGGTGTACACCATGCAACACACAAGACGGAGTCTGGAAGTTGATCGACCATCGCTAGACATCCTCCTGATGAAACGTCCCATAGCCTCACCGTCTTGTCCACACCGCCAGAGGCAAGTAGCGCTCCATCATCCGAATACGTTACTCCCATGACCGATTCTGTATGGCCCTCCAGAGTCAAATGGCATACTCCTGTTTGGACATCCCATAGTCGGATGGACTTGTCAACGCTGGCGGTGGCTAGCTGATCCCCTTGAGGCGAATATACGACGGACTTCACCATATCTTGATGGCCCTCCAATACCTTGCTACACACTCCGGCATCCACGTCCCAAAGTCGTGCTGTCATGTCATCACTAGCAGTAGCGATCTGCTTGCCATTGGGAGAAAACACGACGCTATTGACTCCTTTGGTATGACCCGTCAGTTCCTCGCGACATTTTCCATTCTCCGTATTCCAGAGCCGCACTGTGGTGTCCTGACCAGCAGAAACAATCGTATCCCCTTCAGGCGAAAATGCGACGCTGGTAACATCGCCAGAATGGCCGGTAAGGATGCTTTGGCAACTTTTTGATTTTACCTCCCAAATCCGCACCAATCCGTCACCACATCCGGAAACGAAATGGTCTCCTTGAGGCGAGAACGCGGCACTAAATATCGTTCCATCATGGCCAGGTATGGTCCCAAGACATGCTCCCGTCTCCATATTCCATAAATGTATCATTCTGTCCAAGCTACCTGAGACGACAAGATCTCTGATGGGTGAGCAGTTGATGGTCAACGCAGCCGCAGTATGGCCACTTGTGTTGAAGCGCGACGTAGAAGCAGAAACATCCCAAAGTCTCAGGGATTTGTCAAAGCTTCCGGAGACAAGTTGATCGCCTTTTGGCGAATAGACGACAACATAAACAGCGTGTCTATGAGTCGGGAACGCATGCAGGCAAGATCCTGTCTCGACATCCCAGACCCGTACCGTTGTGTCCAAACCTCCAGATGTAACTTGATCACCCTTTGGTGAATAGGCAATGCAATGGACGGCGCTGATATGTCCGGTCAAGACGTGGAGGCAGGCTGCCTTTTCAACGTCCCATAATCGGACGGTCTTATCTTCACTGGCTGAGGCGACTTGGTTCCCATGGGGCGAAAACGCGGTTTCCCAAATCTTGTCGGTGTGGCCTTTCAGAATACGTCTACACACTCCTTTCTCCAAGTTCCACAGCCGTATCGTACGGTCTTCACTACAAGAGGCGACCTGGTTTCCATACGGTGAATACGTGACACTCAAGATTTCTTCGGTATGACCAGACAATGCATCGCGACAACTTCCAGTGTTAACATCCCAAATTTGTACTGTCTTGTCGTCACTACAAGAGGCTATCAGGTCTCCTTCTGGTGAATACGTGACGCCATGGACACATCCCGAGTGGACTGTAAAAACACGTTGCTGCTGGCCTGTGAGCGCATCCCAGAGTCGAACTGTCCTGTCTAGGCCGGCCGAGGCAATCTGGTCGCCTCTAGGTGAATAGACAATACGCCGAACCCTGTTATTGTGGCCACTCAGCGTCCGAACTTTTTCCCAGTTCGATATCGAATACACATTGATATTGCCATTCCAAAGACCGACGGCAATTGACTTTCCATCTGGCGAGTACGCGCATGACCGGATCCCAACGTCCTCAGTGAGGTATGGAAGCTCGCCAAATTGCACTCCCGTCATTTGTGCCCCGCTCAGGTCCGTCTGCCGCAACCAAACACCTCGAAAGTTGACCTTCCTCAAATCCGCATTCTGTAGCTGAGCTGCATCGAACACTCCATAGCTGAGGTCTGCACCTGGGATCTGAATGCCTCGCAAGTCAGTGCCAATAAACTGCTCGCCTGCCCTGACCAGAATGGTCATAGCACTGGCTGCTGCTTTGCGCCACTTCTTGTCTTTCTTCGAGTGCTCGATGTATGCGAGAAGTCGGGTCTTGAACAGCGGCTCCTGTTGAACACGCTCTTCGAGGAGCTTGAGGAGAGAATAGTCGTTCACGAAGCTTCTCCAGACCAGAGGGGAGTTGGGATCAGGCTCATTATCCGGAAGAACTGCTTGTTCCACCAAAACGTTCCCGGCTTCAAAGCTCAGAGTAGAGCCCACACTTCCTCGACGACCCATGTCAGGCATTGGCATCAACATCTTCCCTTCCTGAGGATCAAAGACTGCACGTGCTAGCGCGTACTCTAACAGGGATCGATGAATGAATCGGTGCTGGTTGCCATTTCGTGCCAAAGGACAGGCTTCGCGCAGGAGTCGCTTCTCTTCGTCTCGACTAAAGAATTCGTATTTCCATGGTTGTTCGGCTGTGGCACGAGAGTACCTGACAATTGGATGACCGTCTTGCTCCTTGTAGATTGCAACTGCCAGCTTCTTCAGAAACTCGATACCATGCTGTGTGAAACCTTCATCGTTCAAGCTCTCGAACGCCGATCGCGCTTGTGGATTCAGATCTTTCTCTCCTAGTCGCTTCTTGCCTCGCTCCAACCATTGCTCGACGAAATGATCATATAACCCAACTCGAGTCACTTGGGTCACTAACATATGTTGCCCTGGATCGACGACGCGTGGTAATACTTCCAATGACAGAGTCATCAAAAAGGGATTTTTCACCAGCTCTTTCAAACTAGGGATGAGTTCGAGCGCCCGTCTGTAGTCATCTGCGTTCCACAGGGGTTGATGCAGATTCACGTATTGCTTGATATAATCATGCACCTGCTCCATTGAGAATGGAGTAATGACTGCCTCTTGCAACAGCGAAGAATCAGACTGGTGGTTACGGTCTCCAGGTTGGAAGCGATCGCGGTAGTCGGTTCCAAGGTATTCGGTACGACAACTGATTACCATCTGTGCATCCCATTCTCCTGCCTCATTCAACCGGTTGCTCATGTACAAGTTGTGCGTTTGCTGGCTCTCGTCGTATCCATCACAGATCAGGATAAACTTGCGGTGGTGTTTCATCTCGCGGATCTGAGACTCTGTGAATTCGGCTCGTCGTAGCTGTTTGGCGATCATGTCGTATTCAGGCTTATCAATAGCTGGCAGGTTGATGTGGAGAGGAATCCTACCAGTCTTGGTCTTGTACGACAGCCACAGCTCGAACTCAAGTTCCTTGTTGAATGTCGATTTGCCCGAGCCAGTGTCTCCAATGAGAAGGAAGACTTTCTGCTCGCTTTTCAAGAACTCGTTGACTTTTTCCATCAATGGGAAACGAGTGCTATCGGCAACTTGTAAGCTGGCCTTGGCTTGAGGGGGGATGTAGACGGCATTGCCTCGCTCCTTTGCGCGTTGCTTTCTGAGTGCACGAAGGTTGCCTTCGACATCTGGTCTGTTCTGAACACGATCGAGTAATGTTGAAGATGGTAGTTCCGGTTGAGGGATCCTCAATGGATACGAGATTAGATCTTTCTCTTGATAGGATCGATACATCATCTGCTTTTGGCCATCACCGTTCGACTCCAGCTCTCGCAAAAGCTTCTCGGCATCCGTGTTGTGTACTAAAATCGTCAAGGTAGGAATGCATTGAATTAGTACGACAATGAACCTCAATTGATATCGATCAGTGGTTATGCATCGATTACACTGTGATCTCACTTACACTGGGAGTTGCTTCCTGAGATCGTAACTAACTGAATGAGAATGTTGAGGATCCACTGCTTGACACTCGCATCCTGACCCCATACATCGTCTTTCTTGTAGATCTCGCCTAGGAATGTAATGGCGTTTTGACGAGTATCTGTGCCCCACAATGGATTTGCTGCGATCTCCCCTAAGCGTTGGCACACTCCAATCTGAAACGCCGGGTCCATTCGACAGGGCGCTTCGCACACAAGCTTCTTGAACGAAGTCAGTTCTCCATTCCGAATCAGGACATCCGCCCCTCGTAAAGCAGAATACCAAGGCCGTTTTCCTTTTGTAAGGCCCTCGGCTATTGACGTTGCATACCCAGCACACGCAGTTGCGACCATAGTGACGGCCTGAGCAACTTCTTTTTGGATAGCGTCAAGGCCATCCATGAAATGCATGAGATCCAGCGCCTTCACTGCACACGCCATTGTGGAGAACCCGGTAACCACATTTCCTGTGCGTCTCAGAGCCGCTTGCCATGGCGTTTCGTTATCCGGAACGCAAAGGAGTGCTTGGTAGGCATACGCTGCCTGATACATCAAGTATGGGTCCCTGCTTCTTTTGTGTTCTTCCAAATTAGCGGAGAGGGGTTCATGCAGCTTCTCGCGATCCAGCCCTCTGACATTGGCATCGGCCATAGCGTCCAGTACGCACGAGACAGCAAGTGTCAATTGGTGTATGTGTTTTGACGATTGTTCGTGGGTCTCTTGAAGTCGCCTGCTGAGTAGTCCCAGTATCTTGACGAGATCATCGGCACTGAGGTGGCCCGGGCCGGCATTTTGAATCAACTGAGCCAGTCCCTCGAGGTGGTGAAACTTGTGCAAACTAGAATGCTCGATTCCTGAGTAAAAATCGCCGAGGAGTTCTTGGAATGCTTCTTTGTTGAGAACAGGCGCCAGGTACATCACCTCGGCAACGGTCTTGGCATCCTTGATCTCATCTCTCTTGAATACTCTGATAACCTCTGTAGCCATCGTTTGAAGTCGTTCTTGTTCATCAGAATCCTTCTTGGTGGCCTGCAGCCAGTTCTGTACCGTTGGCTCGAGTATGCCATCGGATGGACGATAGACATTCAAAAGGTAGAGACAATAAGCCAGCTGTGATGTGCCACTAAGACGTTCATCTGGCTCTGGTAGCTTGTACTCAACAGCTGCTGGACGTACGTCCTCGACAAAGATGTGCGCAGGGGTGATGATAATAGTATTGCGACGTTGATTGCGTGGTCTCTGGGGAGAGACCTGAAGTGGCCCGCAAGCCTGGGAGTCTCCAGCGGGGATTGATGGTCTTTTCCGCAAACGAAAAGCCTTCGTGAATCGACCCGAGTCTTGAGCATTCGTTCTAAGATGTGATCGTCAGGGCAGCGCATGGTTATTTGGGGTTCTTTACTCATGCTTACAAGGTGATCGAGATGATCCATCAAATGAAGCGAGCCTCATACTTACCCTAGTTTCTGAGCTTTCCGGTAACTGATTTCAGCATGGCTAGCATGTTCTCGTCCCTTCAGAATGTTGCCTAGGTCCATGTAGGCCTTGGCGATATCCTCCTTCATGCATGGATCCTCGACGCGCTTGACGGTTTTTTTTGCTTGTGACAAGGCCATCTCAGTGCCATTGCATAGCACCAAGGCAACATCGTTATCGTCAGTACGCCAGGCGCTCTCCATATACGCGTTAGCAAGCTTCAATGCCTGCTGTGGGGAGAGAGCGCTCCGTTGAAAAGGGGCGATACTACTAGCCATCGTCCTTCTCTACTGTAATTCAAATGGCATGGGCATGAGTCAGAACAGCCTCAATGACATACAAGTGGTAAATTGGCCGCGTGGTGTATGGAGCGCAAGGAGTGTACTTTGCTGGTGTCGAAAAATGGGTCTGCTTGAGTCCATCCCCTTCAACACTGCCAACATATAAAACTCGAGTCGTCTTGTGATTTGGTTTTCCATACCTTTACTGTGTGGTCTGTGTCCGGGAGGTGTTGAACTGTCTATGCCTCTTGACGACGCCTAGCGATATGAAAGGATTGAGAACCCCAAGTGTGAGTGAACGCTTCCCAAGAGGGTCCCGCTAGCTGTCGGTTGGGTCATTCATGATGCACTGCACCCATGCATTCACTTGTGATATGTTCCCGGATGGATTGGATCAAAAGCTTCAGAACACGGTACCCTTTACTGGAATGGTATACGCTGATGGACAGCTAGGATTATTGTTTTGCAAGGTGGGTTTGGAGAGAAATGCCGTAACTGTATGGGCGAGGGTGCTTGAATGGATGTGTCGGTATAGGTGTGTGTTAGAGTTACTGGTCGAGAGTGAAGCGAAGATGTAAAAGAGGAGGGACAGAATGGCGAAGGAACAAAAGGACATTTTCTCGTGGGCTTGTGAAACGGCTGTATGTGGGCAATTTTCCCAGCTGTGTTCCTCTCCAAAGATCGACATTCATCCCTTGAACGAACCAAAGACATCATTTAACAGTACCGCACACGCGTCCCTTGAGGTCATTGAGTCAGCTCCACAGTCCTTGCCGATAACGAATTGATGCCTAGAACGACATCAGTCTTTCAGGGGGGATGCAGATCAGGTTTAGCTGCATGAGAAGTTTTGCCATGGCAGTACGTGGATCATGCAAACAATAGAAAGATGTCATTGCCCTTTCTTGTTGATTTCCAGAGATCCTGTTCAACGTGTTCAGCCCATGAAAACCAATTGAGAACGTCGCGCTTCAAAGCTTAAATCCGGTGTTGGTTACACGTCAATGCCTGACCAACTTGTCCCAAAGACAATACTCTGCCGACTTTTCAAGCCTTATCTTTCATTCCGTTCCTTCCGCGGTCTGTCCCATGTGCAAACAATTTTATTGCCCGGTCCGGTCCGTCTAGAGCTGTGCAACCGTGGCGGAAACTCCATTTCTGAGACCCTCCCAAATGAACATCCTTTGCGAATAAGATTCGTCGCTGTATTCCAGCTCTCCAGTCCTTCTCGTATTCCGCTATAGGACATGGCTCCTACGCTGCTATATTCCACTTTCTGGTCCTGTCGAGTCTAACTGGTCCACATCAATTGCATTAGGTTTCTCTTCTCCAGGAGTCCTCCTCCCATCCTTCATCACCCATTGCTTATTGTTGATGTTGATTTGTTGATGTTGCTGTTGTGGTTCCCGCTTGCCAATCATTTGACAAAAAGGCCTCAACATGCAAAAACTCTCCTTTGGTGACCTCTATCATAGGGAAGGTCCTCATAGCTGCCCTAGAATAGTGGGTGTTTGACGCCCTCTATTGAGCCACGAGTCAACACAGCCGATATCCTGTATAGTTTTGTCCATGCCCCTTTTTGAACAGCACTCACTCTTCCTTTGCTCCCTTTCTCAGGCTCTTCCTGAGGTCCCAACACGCGGTACTTCCCATTTCGTTATCCTCCTTCCCTCTTCTGTAGTGAATCCGATGGATATCTTCAGTACCTTCTTTGACCATGCTGTAGGAGGAGTTGGCACGTCGGAATGGAGTTGCTGAATCGAGGACTTGAATGAGAGAGGAACAGACTTTGCTGAGGTGGTCATTTGATAGAGCCTTGTTGTCCGATACGGTTGAGCGGGTATCGCGAGGCCTTGGGGCTCCCTGACTGTGTGCTATGGCTTCCTGAAATGAGCAGAAGGAGAAGGAATGAGCAGAACAAGATCAGCAGAGCTTGGTCGTGCATAGGGTCGGACTTCGCCACTCACCAAAAACGCATGACCAATGTGGATGCTTTGCTCAGCCAGCCAGACTCTTTCCCCCCTTTTTTTTTCGAATCTGGAACACATCCTGTGGAATGCAAGGGCGTATCGTCAGGATCTTCCTGACTAACAACAACAATGCGAGAGATTGATCCAGCAAACACAAAGGCAAAAAATGAATTGAATGGCTGTGGATCTGCCTAACAATACGGGCAGATGAAGGGGAGGGGCAACAACGTCTTCAACTGAGAACGTCAAGCAAACACGTGTGGATGGTGGATCGAGGCCTTACAATTATCCCGAGGGCAATTCGCACGGACAACAAACATCAACGGGTAAGGTTGCGACGGGAGGAGTGACAAAGGGCGGTGTCGGGATAGGTCGTTTGTTGGATATGAGGGAACAGCAGAACAACAATTGATGATGGTACCACTAAGTAAAGATATTGGGAGAGGATCCGTATCAGGGAAACCGACAATATATGGCCGGATTGGGAAGTTCACGATGGTTATGACTAGACGCAGGCTCTCAAGAGCGACCGGCAAGCATCTCGAAAAGAAGGTGTTTCTTGCAACACTGTGCGGGTTGAACCAGGCAATAAGCAGTGCTTCAGTCTTGGTCGCAGTGAATCGGACAACGAGTGAATGCTAGGATGAGAACAGAGATCAATCGTCGCGCGTTCAAAAGGTTGGGGGTGAGGGGGTACAATTCGAACAGACCTCCAAAATCGAACTAGACGTGCATGTGGCAGTGACCTGGACTGCTGGTACAACAAAGGGGTCATCTCTCTCCCTCGTCACAGCATCTTTCTTCCTTTCACAACTCACTCCCACACATATATTTCACGCCCACAGGAGACACATTATACCCTCTCTACCTCGCTCACCGACGAATACTCGCGGTCGCTGTTCAGTAGCAAAGAATCTTTGGGTATGTGACGTCTGTGTTTTGCAGCCGAACTGTGTTTCTCTACCCAAGGATACAGGCAGACATAGAGAGACATGAATGTGGACCATGGACGGCTCAACAGGCGGCCGACAGGAATCCTCAGGGTTCCTGGCATGGGTAGAGCTGGCGGGACTTTATGACAAGCACTTACACATAACGTCCTTCGATCATTCTCAACATTAGGCGTCGTTATCAAAGGACACGGACAGAAGTAAGGCAGATCTCAGGATACACACCTCGCTGCCGAACGTACGGAAGATTCGTTTGGGGTTGCAGAGAGGCGAAGGTATTTCCCCGTTCGACTGGTCATATTGCTAACGCCACTCTCTCCTGCCGATAGGTCTTATCGCCAGGGGACATATATATGGACAAAGGGCTGTAGACCGACTGACTTTTGCCACCTCTGCAAAAAAAAAAAGTAGGTTCATGTGCTTCAATTTACCGCAGTCAGATAATTCAATGAGGCAGTCTTAACACCTACCTCTCTTGATGCTTCGCATTCCTCGACAGGAAAGACCATGGTTTTCGGCAATATTGTTTCCTCACCACTAAGCTCACTCTCGTCACAGCAGGCATTGAAGCTCGCCAACGTGTACTTGGAAAGTGCCTACAATGCAGATGACGACGATGTTGCTCTAGTACTGTGCCATGACACCGAAGTCTCGTTAAACCAAGCGAAGAAGGGTATCAGACATTCAGAGAATCATTATGAAACCAAGGAGATTGCTACCGCCTATGGGGAGCTAGGTAGACTTTTGGACAGTCGAGGGCATTGTAGCGAGGCTGTAGCTAGCTACAGGAAGGCGGAGAAACTGGAGTACGTGAGATACATCTCGATTCACTGGAACATCGACATGTCCGGGAAGGAACTAAACTGTCCATTTTTACACGCCCATGAACTAGACCTAATGTTCAAGATTCAGGTCGACTCACACCAACTCGACACACACCAACCACTCGTCCCATCAACATCAAGCAGTCATTGTCATCCATACGAAGTTTATACATGGACGGTTATCAATCTCCGAGCTCTGAACGTTCATTTATGACGATTCAGCCAAGACAACGCTACAATGTTGCAACTGTCTCTGCGGACATCTTTGTGGAGAATGTGATCCCTCCAACAATTACATTCAAACCACCAGAACCCGATGAACGTCTTATCAACACGCCACAGCTAGCTAGCTGTCTCTACCTTTTACAAGATGACCGCCCATCCGACGAAGTCTTAGAACCAGCAGCACGAGACTGGTTAAAAGTCATTGAGAAGGATACAGACGAGCAGGACCGACTCAAAACATTGGCCACAGAGGTGATCAGAGCGTACAAGAGAGATGAGATCAAAGATGCCAAAATTGTCGCCGAGGTAGCGTATCTGGCACCTGTTCTCGACAAGGATTCTTTCCAGGACCTTCTAAGGGAGTTCTACTTTGGAATCGATCAATACGACTTGCTTAAGTTTCATCAACTCGAAGGACTCGCTCAGTTGATTCAAAGTGCTGACCAAAGTCTTCTCAGCGCCGATGATCTCGCCAGGATACTGGGACTCCTCAGCAATCGACTGAAGGATACTCATCAACAACCATCGCAGCACATGTACCAATTGGCATTAGCAGTGTCGTGCGTACTGGATGCCATGGCTGATACAAAGGTCATAGGCCTGGATCGCGAAAGGCTTCATGAACCCCTATCCATTTATTTGAAGGAACTGAAGGGAAGCAACGACCCATACTTGGTGTATCAGGCGGCCTATTCCTTCCAAGCCTTGTTATGGGTGCCCGATAATGACACAACATGGCAAGCGGCCATGCGGATATTCAAAGGCGTTGCAGGAATGGCTTGCGCTGCGAAAGGACTGAATCTCGACAGGTTCATGGAATCATTAAACCACTTCCAGAGGGGGCTTTCGGGTGCATCCAAGGTTGCTGAGGTTGTCAAAAATACATACGATGGTGTGCAGGGTGTAAAAGGCCTTCTGGAAGCTCTCAGAGATGGATTCAGCTTTGAACGCAAGCGCGATTGGTACTCAGCACTACGAGGAGCCGACGCCTTGATTCAAGACGGGGAATTCGCCTCATTCAGGAAACTTGTCTGTGAAGCGCCTTGTCGACTCGACCCCGCATTTCAATGGGGTGTGTGCCAACGCCTTGGAGAAATCGCTGCCAATCCTATGTGGAATGCGGATATTCGTCGAGGCGCCATTGCCTTTTTGGGGGAGATCTACAGGAACGATGAAGTGTGGGGTCAGCACGCGAGTGTCAAGCAATGGATCCTCAACATTCTCATGCAGTTGGCCCCGAGTTCTGCGACTGGTTCCCCATGTAAGTGAAGGTTCATTATTTATATGTGATCCATCTCAACTGATAGAGCCTGATTCACAATTGACCATTTAATTGTCCAACTACATGTCCAGCATTCAACACAAACGCCGAAGCACTTTTGCGAGAATTGGAAATGAGTGGAGATGACAAGAAACAAGCACTCTATCGATCATGCCGAGCGAAAGGTCCTATTGCCTATCCATTGAAGATCTCCCAACCAGAACTGCCATCACCATCGTTACTCGATCGCGTCCAAAACAGGCCAGACGTAGAAGGCAATCTTCGTCTGCTCAGGAAGCAACGCACGAAGGAGCGTGGTAACGCCGTCTACATTCCACCTCAATCCAAGGCTAGTCTCCAAGCTGCTGACAGCGCTCGGTTCCCACTAATGGAGAGAGTCAAAGAGTTCTTGAAGGGCGATCAGAAGGTCTTTCTTCTGTTGGGAGACTCTGGTTCTGGCAAATCGACATTTAACAGAGAACTCGAGTTTGAGTTGTGGCAGTCGTACAAGAAAACCGGTTCTATTCCTCTCCACATCAACTTGCCTGCCATTGATAAGCCCGAACACGACATGATCGCTAAGCAGCTTCGCAAGGCCGAGTTCACAGAGCCTCAGATCCGTGAAATGAAACACTACCGCAGGTTCATTGTGATTTGTGACGGATACGACGAGAGCCAACAGACACACAATCTGTACAAGAGCAACCGATTGAATGAGGCAGGAGAGTGGAATGCACAAATGGTGATCAGCTGTCGCAGTGAGTATGTCGGGGCCGAGTACAAGGATCGCTTCCAACCAGGCGACCGAAACCGTCAGTCGGATTCGACATTGTTTCAAGAGGCAGTCATCACGCCATTTTCATGGGACCAGGTGCAAGATTACATCCAGCAATACGTGAATCTGCATCAACCTCTTTGGCAGGTGAGGGACTACAAGCAAGCACTTGATCTCATTCCCAGCTTGAAGGAACTCGTGAGGAATCCGTTTTTGATGACTTTGTCGCTGGAAGTGTTACCGCGTATGGTGGATCCTGGTCTACACCTTTCCGAGGCTCGTGTTACTCGAGTAGGTTTGTACGACCATTTTGTGGAGCAGTGGTTGGAACGAGGCAAGAAACGACTTGGAGAAAAGGATATGAGTCCACAAGCGAGAGCAGCGTTCGAGAGCCTGAATGACGAAGGATTCACACGCAACGGTATCGAATACCTTAAGAAGCTCGCGATATCCATCTACAGAGAACAAGCTGGTCTTCCTATTGTCGAGTATTCTCGATTCGTCGACGAAGGATCTTGGAAGGACGTATTCTTTGGCAGAGACGATAAGCAACTTTTGAGGGAGGCATGTCCGCTGAAACGAAATGGCAATCAACATCGCTTCATTCATCGATCGATACTGGAGTATGGATTGGCTCGCGCCGTATATGATCCACAGGACAGGAGAATGAGGGGGAAGTCCGAGCTGTTACTGGGCCGCCGCGGGAGCGCGAGTTCTGTCCTTAGCTTCGAACTCGAGGGTCCTTCTGGTGAACAGGCTACTACTTTTGAACAGGAACCTGACCTCAGTTCGCCCTTGGTCTGGAGGAGTTTCGTGAACGATCATTCACTCTTGCAGTTCCTTGAAGAGCGAGTTCAACAGGAACCGGCATTCAAGGCCCAACTTCTCACCTACATTGAGCACTCGAAGAAGGACAAGAAATGGCGCAAGGCAGCAGCGAATGCTATCACCATTCTGGTCAGGTCCGGCGAGCAGTTTATTGGCGCTGACTTGAGAAATGTTCGGATTCCAGGAGCTGACCTCAGCTATGGTGTATTCGATTCAGCGCAATTGCAAAATGCTGATTTGAGAAAGGTCAATCTGCGTGGTGTTTGGTTGCGGCAGACGGATCTGAGCGGAGCACAGATGACAGGCGTCCAGTTTGGCGAGCTACCGTATCTCTCAGAGGATAACTCGGTGCGCTCGTGCGCGTACTCACCAGATGGCAAGTCATTCGCCGTTGGTTTCTACAATGGCAACATCAGTGTGTACTCGACATCGAACTGGGAAAGATCTAGAAAGTTAAGCGGTCATGGCGAACCGGTTCGACGCATTATGTATTCACCAAGGGGCGATCAGCTTGCTTCTGCCAGCCAAGACAGGACGGTACGACTCTGGGATGCAATCACCGGATTACAGATACACGTTTTGAAAGACCATACACTCTATGTCCACGGCGTTGCCTATTCACCTAAAGGAGACTTGATCGCCTCTGGTAGTGATGACAAGTCTGTACGGATCTGGGACGTTGTCACTGGGGATTGCCGCAGGGTATTCAGTGGTCATACCAGGGGAGTCCTAAGTGTCGCCTACTCACCGAATGGAAACCAAGTCGCCTCAAGTAGCGCTGATTTCACTGTACGACTATGGAGCTTGGAGACAGGGTCATGCAGCCGTATTCTGTCCAGTCACACTGATAAGGTGTGGGAAGTCGCCTACTCGCCTAGCGGAGATCAATTGGCCTCTGTCAGCGCTGATCAGACCGTTCAACTCTATGACGCGGAAACAGGAGAACGCATCCACGTCCTGAGAGGACACAGCAGCACCGTGTACAGTGTTTTTTATTCACCAAAAGGCGATTATGTTGCTTCTGGGAGCTTGGATGGAACAGTACGTCTCTGGGATGCAGAAACAGGAGCCAACCGCCAAACTTTAACTGGACATAACGACGTTGTTACGGTTGTCGCCTATTCACCAAAGGGTGATCAGGTCGCCTCTGGAAGTTTTGACAAAACTCTACGACTATGGGATGTTTCGGCTGATTCATTTCGTTGCGCCTCACATGGCCACAGCGCAGGTGTTGTCACCATCAAGTGTTCGCCGAAAGGAGATCGCATTGCGTCAGGCAGCATGGATAGAACAATACGTCTTTGGGATGCGGAAACAGGAACTTGCCGTCGGACCTTCATTGGCCATACCGACACGGTCTTCAGCGTCGCATATTCGCCTCAAGGCGATCTAATCGCTTCTGGTGGTGCTGACAGATCAGTACGGTTGTGGAGAGTGGAATCAGGAGATTGCCAGCACATCTTGACTGGTCATACCCATTGGGTCAACTGTGTTACGCTCTCGCCTGAGGGAGATATGGTTGCTTCCGCCAGTGAGGATAACACAGTATGGCTGTGGGATGTACTGGATGGAGGCTTCCTCAGGACCTTGGGTGGCCACACGGAGGGAGTCATGAGTGTCACTTTTTCATCGAATGGCGCGCAAATCGCCACCGGCAGTAAGGACAAGACAGTACGACTTTGGAAGGTTGTAACAGGAGAGTGCCAGAAGGTTTTGAGAGGCCATAACAATTGGATTAGGGACGTGGTGTATTCGCCTCAAGGAGAGCAACTTGCTTCCGCCAGCGTGGACAAGACAGTCCGGATATGGGATGTCCAGACCGGAGAATGCCGTTTGACCTTGACTGGTCATACTCATTGGATTATGGGAGTCACGTACTCGGCCAACGGCAAAATGCTCGCCTCTGGTGGATGGGACAAGACAGTGCGGCTCTGGGACATTTCAACAGGAGAATGTCAAGCAGTGGTTCAAAACTTTCAGAATCCCATCAGATGTATTGCATGGAGTAACACCTCAGATACCAGCTACTTGATCACTGGTGGTGGCGATGGATCGGTTCTCAAGTGGCAGGTCATGGAAGAAGATCAATGCCGCGTGCAACT
>Ga0247824_10000531_pt1 | contig 19075 bp, 10 predicted proteins | sample 13C_PalmiticAcid_FD_194412 | JGI IMG/M metagenome (GOLD analysis project Ga0247824, IMG submission 194412) | Soil microbial communities from agricultural site in Penn Yan, New York, United States - 13C_PalmiticAcid_Day48 | ecosystem: Environmental > Terrestrial > Soil > Agricultural land... | reverse complement strand
CCCCCTTCCCGTCCGCCCTCTCTAACCCTCCCCCTTCCGTGTACAGCCGACTTCGTCCAGGAGCTCTACCTCAAGGAGCTCAAGGCGTACAAGCCGAGCCCGATCAAGGAGACCGACTCGGTCGGCCAGGTGTCCACCTTCAGCCTGCCCAAGACGCCCAAGTCCCCCGAGGAAGCCGACCTGGCCTCGAGCCTAAAGGAGTACGAGACCATGGCCGTCGAGGTCGAGGGCCAGGAGGGCGCCGCCGCCGGCGGTGCCCCGGCCGTCATCGAGGACTGGCTTGTTGAGGAGGAGGAGGAGGAGCCGCACCACTAAGATGCCATGTTCTCTGCCTTCCTGCCCTGCCATTTCCCCCCTTGGGACGATAGACCAAGACGGGGATGGTTGAGGATTTCGGTTGAGAGTTGATGGTGGATGTGGAAGCCGAATGAGCCCCTGGTTTGAACTGACTGGGGATCACAGAGGCTGGCCAAAAGGGAATCCAAAACAAAAACCGAGGAACCTTATTTTCCTTTTGTTGTTTGAGTGAGTTGAGTGAGTGAGGGGATTGAGAGAGCTGGGGAGAGAGGCCTCGTTAGGGAGGTGAGGTGAGGAGATTTGTTCCGGGGCGAGGGAATAATCCGTGTACATTGTTCTTTTTCAAAGCCTTGTTACAATATCACGCCTGTCACGCATTTGGGTTATGTGTGTTGCCGTGCTTTATGTAAAGGGTGTTACTGGTGTGATATGATGTGCTGGCTACACGATACCCAGCCCGCTTCTGTCCTGTGGGTATGGCAGGGGCATGGAAACGAAGAAATGAAACCTCTAGTGGGAGAAAAGGAGTAGGACAAAAACACAGCTCACCCGCCGGCCACCCCCCGTCGTTCAAGGTCATGAACTTTGCTACGGTGTTGAGATCAAGTGGGGATCAGACTCTCCCGTAACGGAAGTCCGCGTTCCCAACTCTGCTACGCCAAGTTCATTGGGAAGGGATGCTTGGTCGCGGAGTGAAGACACCTGAAACCTGATATCGGGTGGTCAGTCGGGGCGAGTAGCTGGTGATGTCGTCTGGCGTGGGATTGAACCTGGATCAAAGGCATCTCTGATCGCGGTGCTTGCTCCAGTCGCGTTTGACAGCCGTGACCCGTGCTATCGCCAGGGTGTTTCCGTCACCACTTGGTGAACTCCTCTCCTTGAGAACAAACCGAGGTGCCCCTCCCTGTCATGACATGCCAGATGGCTTCAAAGACCAACTTGGCAATAATGATCAGAATTCTCGCGGCCTCCCGAGGCAGGATCGAACTTAAGTGCGGATCAAGGTTGCTAGAATGGCCGAGCGTGAGCAAGGTGTACTTCATCAGTTTTAGCAGGGTGAAGTTGCTTGTTGTGTACCTGACCTTGGCTTGCATGAGAACGAGGTATTCAGCACGAGAGCTGTGCGCCATACCTGCCGAGTCTTGGATGTTTGTGCAGCTCGATTTCTCTCAAGACACCACATTGTGTTGAGATATATCCGGCCCAGTCGATAATTGGTTGAGTGATGACAAGCAGCAACACTGCCCCAATATGCCTTGCTCGCTGAACGTGTTGACACACTGAGGATACAAAGCAGCCCAGTTGATGTTGAGACCCCCGCAACCCCATCCATAGAAGAACACATCTTTACAGAGACAGACAGACAGGCAAGCAAACAATCGCCAACGTCTCCGTTGTTTCTCCCCATCGAATTAGGCATTATAACTTTCCGTTGTCCCTAGCATGCATGCTCCCACTCTGGCTACCTAACCCCAGCTAAAGAACTACATTGTGTAAGTGCTATGCATCGCAAGTGACGCTTGCACAACACCACAGTCTCCAACCAACCCAATCACCAATCCCCGCCCGTCCTGCCCTGCGCCCAAGCAGCCAGCCCAGCCAGAACAAGACCTGCCCACCTGAGAGTTTCAACACCAAACAACGAGCGTAATTGCTTCCAATGTTAAACAACGCAGACCATCGAAAGCAGCAGCATCCACCCTAGACGTTTCCACAAAAGCCCGACCACCACCAAAACCATCCATCCATCATCATCGAGCAGACCAGACAAAGACAAGTCAAGAAAGCCGTGACAACAAACGAATTCCCCTTCCTCCCATGATAGGTAGTAACATGCCCGCCAACGTCGAAACCCCCCATCATTCCCTACAGAAAATGATGTCGAAAACCATCAAAGAAAAAAAAAAAAACCCTGGTGTCGCCAAAACGCCCTGCCGAGTGTGCGTGTTGTGTGTTATGTGTTGCGATGAAGTGTTGGAGTGCGTGCGACCAGCCAGCCAAAAACACCCCGATGCCAATGAAGCCCCGCCCTGAAATGCAACATGCTATGATGGTTGTTCGTTCGTTGGAGTCATCAACAGTGAGTTCTTCTTCTTTTCTTGTTGTTGTTGTTGCTGTTTTGTTTTCTGTACCACCCCGTGCCAAGACAGACAAGACGAGAGATAAGGGGACCAAAGGAAAAACAAACAAGGAAAAGGGGAAGACAGGAAAGGCTGCAATGCTGCGAGCCAAGCCGCCGCGAGACAGATAGACGGACGGATGCGAGCGACAGAGAAGAGGCGGCAGAAGACGGCTGGATTACATGTCAAAGTTTGACGCGCCAAACATCTGCTCGTCGTTGTTGCCCCGGAGGATGCCGCTCATGCGGTTGGCGCTGCGGGAATCCATGTCGTGGAGGTCGTCCCAGTCGTCGTCCTTCTTGCGGTCGACGTCGTCCATCTCTTCATCTTCGTACTTGCCGTACCGGTCCTTCATGTGGTCGTCGAGAGCGCTCTCGTCCACAAATGTGAAGCCCTGGAAGTTGGCCTGCACCGAAGGCGAGAGCGGGGTGGATGTCGCGTACCCCTTGGCGAGGGCCGCCGCGCGCTCATTAAGCGACCCGTTGGTGTTCAGCGCGTTGGTAAACTCGGGGTCGAAGTACGAGACGTCGGTATCGCTCTTCAGTTGTGGCTTGAAGGGCGGCGTGATGAGCTTCTTGCCCAGAGCGTCCCAGTCGACATCCGCAAAGAAGGCGTGCCTCTTCAGCTCCTCAGCATCGCCCGTCGCGCCGAGCCGATGCTTCGGGTTCCTATTAAGTAAACCCTTGACAAAATTCCTCCCCTCCAACGACAACGTGTCGCGGGGAAACCGAACCTTGCCGAACGCAATATTCTTGTACATCTGCTGCGTGTCCTCGGCATAGAATGGGCTCCAGCCGCAGCACATCTCGAACACGAGCACGCCCAGAGACCAAAAATCCACCATCTTGGTGTAGCCTGATTCGTCGAGGAGGACTTCGGGGGCCAGATATTCGGTTGTGCCGCAAAAGGTGTTGGTGGTATCATTCTTTGTCAGGTTGGCCTTTGAGAGGCCGAAATCGCAGAGCGCGATGTGGCCGTTGGCATCCAGCAGGATGTTCTCGGGTTTCAGGTCGCGGTAGACGATGTCGTTCTCGTGCAGATGCTGGATGGCGAGGATGAGCTCGGCGATGTAAAACTTGGCCCGCTTCTCCTCGAACTTGCCGTCCTTTTGCAAATGCCAAAAGAGCTCGCCGCCTGACATGTAGTCTGTCACGAGGTACAGATCCGAGGGTGTCTGAAACGAGAACTTCAGACCGACAATGAAAGGCGAATCCGAAGTGGCGGTCCGCACCAAGATGTTACGCTCGCCGACGGTATGCGCCACCTCCTTTTTCTGCACAATGACCTTCTTGGACAGCACCTTCATGGCGTAGATGCGCTTGGTATCCTTCTTCCGCACCTGGTATACTTGGCCGAAGGTGCCTTTCCCAATGAGCCTCAGAATCTGGAAGTCCTCGGGCCCAAAGTGCTTCTGCTCGGCTCGCTGGTAAAAGGACTCGACGTAAATCTCGCCGGTGGGCGTGTTTTCGACCATGGTGTCGGCGTGGCCCTTCAGGGAGAACCATCCTCGCACAGGTGCCTCCCTCTCCGAAGTGACCGCCTGGAAGTCGACATGGCCGAGGAACTCCTCTCCCGATTGGCCAAGGCCGTACACTGAAATGTCCACGAGCTTGTCCGAGTCAACTACATCACTGCATATTCGTTAGTCGTGTGCCCAGCGTTACCCCGTTATAGGCGACGCTTACAAGATTGCTTCGGCATCCCATTTCGGACTGGTAAATGAACGACGCGTGTTGCGGTTGCGGAAAGTGTTGAACTCGCTGATGCTCGAGTTGCTGCTCTGTCTGCTCCTCATCGGGATAGCCATCGGCCTACCGGAGTCGCTCCCCTGGCGCTTCATCGGAATGGCGCCCATCGTGACGGCGGAGATGGCAGCTTCCTCCTTATCTTCGGAGGGCCGAGGACCGGAGGATATGAGCTCACTGCGTTGGAAGACCACAACCACATACGGGTCTTGGCATTTCCTCAGACCCCGGGCCTCAGTGATCTTGATGGTCAGTTTTCCTTTCGCCGCCGGCGCCCGTGCCCCCGCCGGTGTCGGCGTGCTTGTTGCTGTCCGGTCAGGCCGGTCGCCATTCTTTGCCCTCGCGTCCTCGTGCCCTTCGCTGTGGGACGGGTGAGCCGATGAGAGAGCGCGAGTTGGGGTCGAGGCACCGCTCTTTGTCCTTGTCAGCTTCTGCTTGAGGTTTACCATGGAGGTTGACTTGAAGGAAAGATTTCCATCGCTGGCAGCAGAGGGTGCACGGCTCGGCGAGCTCGGTACGGTTGAGGCATGTCCTGCCGGGTTTGACATATGAGGGGCGGACACGCTTGATTGGTTGACCATGGTAGTCAGGGGTGCCAGCAGAGACGATCTCCTTGCTGCTCTGCCTCTTCCATATTCCGAGATGCTCAGATGTCGCAGGCTGGCCGGTCGGGAGACTGGGGGGGTTTCTCCCGCCGGCTTCTGGCTGCACGAGTCCTCGGGGAAGTTGCGCAGCGAAGAGGGCTGTGATGTTGGAGGGGTGGGGTAAGAGTGCTGCTGGCCATCCTCCCGAAGTCCTGCCACTGCAGCAGGTCCCAGCATTTCATGTGCCAGGAGAGGGGGGCCTTGGTCGGACGGGCCCGTCCCCGGGACCGGCTCGACAGGAGTGGACGGCAGCTCAACCAGTGTTGCAGCTTGCAACTGGGCCTCGAGACTCGGTGTATCGGGCTTCAAGTTGGCTGCGGCCTGTGCGTTGGACCTGAAAGGACCGGACCACAACCGCTGAAGAGAGCTTGCACGAACCTGGTTGAAGTAGCTCATGATTCCCGGTAGCCGCTTGTCATGGAGGTCGGGCTGTGGAGTTGCAACGCCGGACCGCGGTGAGTCGACCCCGATCTGATCCAGTCCGCCATCATCTTCTGCCGCGGCAGACCTGCTGCATTGGTTAACACGGTCCATGGCGACGACGGTGAGCTATTTTCGTGGCGACTTCGGGAGAAGCAGGGATGCGGCAAAACGGGTCCGGGAATGGGCGGAAAGAGAAAAAAAGGAGACAAGAAGACGGTTGCAGCCGCGAAGAGAGACAGCTAGCTCATGACGGGTGGTTCGAACGGGCGCAGGGGTGAGCTGGGTTCTCTCGGGAAGAGAGGGGCAGATAATACGTCGATGACGAGGGGAGGAACAGGGGGACAAGTGGAAATCTCTGCCCAGGACACGATCGACCCCAAGAAAAGGGTCTCACTCGGCAGAGAAGAAAAGACGGGGCGGGAGGGGCATTATGGCGCAGCAAAACTTGTAAAAGTCGTCTGCAAGCCGAGAGGTAGCGAAAAAACCCTTCTGGCCGAGAGCGGTTTTCTTGGGGTCCGGCGCATGCATCGCACCCTTGATGCTTGCCATGTGGTTTTTGAGGGTCTGGGGTGGGGGATGATGAGATGACACCGCCGTTCTCCAAGTCCCAAAAGACAAGGTGGGACGAGGTCGGAGGGGAGGGGGGTGGGTCGAGAGACCGACAAGCCCGCCGGACAGCCGCTCGCTCACTCAGCGAGTCAGAACTGGACCCTGGGCATGTTCATCAAGGACGTTGATAAGCCTGCATCCCTGGTGTTGCACTTGCAAGTTCATGCCGCTGCAAATGGCTGGTGCAACGACGGGGGTTTGCATGTGCCAGCCAGACAAGGTCAAGGTAGCAGGTACCTGTCTTGTCTGCGGCATATTCGCTTGTCGATGCACCCATCTCGGCCATGATGGGACATGCGGGAAGCGGTTGGCGGGACCGCTTACCCTATTCCCCAGCGCATAGCGAGAGCGCCCAAGAGGGGTAGAATCGGCGCACACTGTCATGACAGATCCCAGTAAGGCTAGTGCCAGTACCAGTACAGATGTACTCGAGGAGCCGTTCGCGCCCGGGGTCTTCCAGACCAAGTTGTGTGTGTGTGCTGTCGATGTGTATCGAATATGTGGAATTCGTCTGGTCTCTCTTTTCTTGGGGAATTTCCCTGGGTGGACAGAAGGGCGTGGCCTGCTTAGACCAGGGGCGACGGAGACTCCCAGTCCCCAATCTCTGTTTGCCACTTGGTTGGGTTGTTTCGGGGGAAAGAAGCCCCTCGCTGTTCCAAAAAGTCCACTCGCAGGCCAGCTTGGCCTGGGACCGCGGAGGTGGGTTTGCCGGTTCCCAGACTGCCCCGTTGAGCCCACACTGTGGTCAGGGTTGGGCAAGTTGGGGTCCGGGCAAGAGAAGTCGGGGGAAGTGATGGTGAGGCCAGCTTGGAGAAGTGGCTAAAAGCAACGCCGGGCTTCTGGAAGGCTGTGAAGAAGCCCGCAGCAGCAGCAACGAGCAATTTCGGGGTAAAGTGGTGGAAGGAGCGTAGAAGAATCGGCGCCGGTGCCAAAAGCCAGAGGTTGCATGCCGATGATGAGGAAGAGTGGGTAAAACGGGGACGCCGAGCAGCAAAACAAAAAACCGGCCATGGTTGGCCAACATAACAGACGGCAACATACCTTGACATCATGGCCTGTGTCGCCCTCCGCAACAAGTCGTGCGGTCCTCCCGAGCCGCTGGTAGTGTGGGCGTCTCCTGCGGGGCCTGACATTTTGCCTCTTGGTCGCTCAGTCTCAGCAAATGCCAGGCGAGGGGTTTGGTGTGGTTGAGAGTCGGTCCGCCTCGGACCGGTTGGTCGGTTTGGGTGCGCAGGAGGGGTGGTGGGCTGGGAACCTCGAGTCGTCGCCGTCGATCGATAACGTTAAGCCGAGTGGTGGGTGATGCAGCAGTCAAGGATACTCGATTGTTGGCGCAGTGGCTGATGGGTTATGTCGTTGTCCGCCGCGCGTTTCGCAAGGGTCTGATTACGGGGTTCGCGGTTGTGTTGAGAGTTTGCATTGATCGGGGATCGGTTGCGAAATGGCGCCTTGGTGCGAGAAGAGTGGAGGGGCCGCGCCCGAGATGATGCGTGAGGCTTCCAGCTTGTGCCCAAAATGCCCCGCGCTGTTGATGAGCCTACCACGGCGAGCGTGGTGGGGCTCGCTGAGGTGATGCCTTGGCGACCGACCGAGACCTCCCGAACCTTGCGTCAGGAAACGAGGTGGAAAAACGAGAAAGGAGATTGCACGACACGGGATCGCTCAGTCGGTTGGATGTCGCGAGTGACTGGAGGTTGTTTCGTGGATAAAGGGCGTGTCTCTGCTGAAATCAATGGTTGGGGCTGGTCTGCCGAGATACGAAAGGGAGGGAGAGCGGCTGTGGTCGGTCAAATGTGAAGACTCATGTCGCCTTATGGAACGAAAGCCCCAGTCACTCGCCGTATTGCAGTAGCCAATTTTGCATGAGCCAGCGGGAACCTTGTCATCCGCGCTTCTCGGGGCAAATTAGGGGACTGAGAACACATGCGAAACGTGTGTCGACTTCCCAGTCATTGGTTGGGAATTCTGGTTAACCGTCCGACGTTGCTTTAGTTATCGAAGACGACAGATCAACAACGTTTAAGTTGGCCAACCATCCACAGTTACCGGCACCTGCTATTTTTATTCGTGGCGGCTGCGACCACCCAGAACACCGGGCCCAACTCAAGCCCAGCTCAAGCCCAGCTCTTCTCGGGCCAAACCCACGTTGGCCATGGTCTCGAGACATGGGCCGGACCTGCAAGCCCGTTGCCAGTTGGTGTTTGCCATTCCGATTGTTGCCTGCCGCATGCCATCCATCCACATGCAGCCGCATCGGATGCCGTGCAACAGTTCAAAGGACCCAGAAAGGCAGCATGTGCAGCAAGCTGACTTTCTGCCCTGGATATTCGATGCCGACCACCTCGCCGACCTTTTCTTGGCGGTTGAGTTCGGGAAAGCACATGGCTGTCGTTACTTCCAATGCAGAATCTGGGCCCTGCACCTGCACCTGCACATGCAATGTCTGGCCCTCCCTTCAATGTTCCAAGTTTTTGAGATTAAGTTGCTCTGCCGGGCACAACCAGCTCGCAGGAAACCCTCCAGTCTTATGGTGGCTGGCTTTGAAAAACCCGGAGGTTTATCTTCCAGAAGCCAGTGCAACTCGCCGGCTGCGCCGATGACATGCGCATAGGTGCTGACGCCCTTGCTTGCATGCAACAGATGTGGCCGCGTTCCGGTTGGTACAGCATTCGCTTACCACAGATCTCGAAAGGGATGTCGATAATGCCATGTCCAGCTCCGACTTTGTGGTGTACATCGCACCACCATGTCTTAAGGGTGTCCCTTCGTTGCCACACGTTGATCACAAGTCGCAGGTGTCGAACTGGCTCGGCGTGCAGGCATCCAGCGATGGCGAGCAGTCCCGCCTCACCCACTAGGTGATACAAGCACTCGCCTCTCACTGAGCTCGGGACCAGCTCCGTCCACTCTGGCTGTGTCCTCCCCTCCGCACACCGCTTTCAGCTCCCCGCCACAGCCCTCAGGGCTGGAACTCGGCACCCGGACGGGAGTGGCGCTTTACATTGGATCTTCCCGCAGGGATCGGCGTCAGCTCAGCTGCCCGAGAAACGGCTCTCCAATCTGACTGGCACGGCTACGATCCATGCATACCACTGGCGGCCCAGATTCATGTCCAAACCGAGCCTGGGGTCAGCCGGAATTGTTACACCACTGTTGGAATGTCACTTTCCGAGTGTTATGCGTAGCGTACAGTGAATAGCCTCCACTGAGATACTGGAGACCATGCTGTCTCACTTTGACGAAGGCAAAAAGAGGAGTAACCAAAAGGAAGAGAAACTCAAGCCGCCAATCCACAACTCCATACCTAGACACCCCAAACCACCCATACCCTGAGCACCAAAACCAAAACCACAACCCCCTCAGGCGCCACGACCGCTCCCCTCGGCAGCAAGGGTAGCTTTAACATCGGCAATCAACGCCTGCAGCCGCCGTTCCATCTCCGGGTCGGTCCCCTTGGGGTACTGCTTCGGATGCGGCGGCCGCGGGGCCAGCGGGTCGGGGTAGTCGGCTATTCCGCCGTGTTACTAGGTTCAACACCCCATTGCCATATGACGGCCCTGCATGTCTCTTATGGCATGACAATGATTGCGAGTTGTGCCCTAGATTTGCAAACTTACCGACGCTGAACTTTTGGTCCTGGAGGCGTCTTTTGTACACGTCGTACTCCTCACGGAACTTCTTGGAGTTCCATGCCGGGGTGGCGGCGCCTTTGGTTGAGTCGGAGGGCGTTGGCACGGCGGGGTCGGACATGAGGTCGTCGGAGTTCATTTTGGCGTCCGGTGGCTCGTGTTTGATGTTCTGCTAAGGGAGTAGATAGGCTGGTGCTAGTCCCTTGATCAGTGTTGATGGTGCTCGACGATTTTGGGGTGTGATTGGCGACTTGCTGTGTGTCTGCAGCTTTGCCGGGGATTGTAAATGTTGTGATTTAAAAAAAGGTACAGATACGAGCTAAAAACCTTGAAGAGGAACCAAACTGCCTGAAGTTGCCCTCACTTTCGTGAAGCAGCTTCCATCAAGTTGAGCACCCGAGTTGCTCAAGTCCTGACTCCAAGTACCTATTGAAGCATGTCATTGGCCGCCCTGCAGACCCCCACACCCCTCAGGATGGCCCGTGCGATTCAACCTCGTGCCTCCCTCTGGCCAAAAGAGACCGAACCCCATCTTCGGGAAACAGAGGATGAGGAAGACAATAAGGGCAAGGAATAAGAAAAAATGGAAGTAATCTTAAATTACAACTAAGATAACTTGATTTCATGAGAGGTTTGGGTCTATGTTAAGTAGGCAATGGGGTGTCACGATTGTGTTGGTCGATTTGGTTAATGCCTTTTTTGTCCAGGAGGGCGCTTCCAAAACCTCAATCCGGAGATCCGTTTAGCGTCCTTCGAGTTGGATAACTCGCATCCAGAACTGCTTCACTACCAGCTTTTAACGAACACTTTCCCGGCTAAACGAACCGCGATAATACCAGAACAAACACAATTCCGATTCTCATCCGCAATGGGAAACGGCGCCAAAATCCCAGACGCCTGGGACGACGACGACTGGGAGGTCCAGGCCGACCGCGCAGCAAAGGAGGACCCGCCCCAGCCAGAGCCTGAAGCCCCCATGACCCGCGCTGAGCGTCTGGCGAAGCACGCAGAGGAACAGCGCAGGCTGTGGCAGTCAGCGTAGGTCGTCATGCTTTGACCGTCAACGACCGCGCCCTCTAACCTCGCTCGCAGAGAGAGCCCCGACGAGCAGCCCTTCCTGCCTCCTACCACCACCAATCAAGTCCCCCTCACCACGCCCTTCAAGCCTGCCGTCAAAGTCCTGAGCCGCAAACCCACCCCGAAATTGGTTTCAAAGAGAGACCCGGTCACAGGACTCGAGCAATTGACCCTGCAAGACGACGACGAAGACGAAGCCGAGCCGAAGAAGCAGGAGACGCCCGAGGAGATTCGGAAGCGGCAACAGCGGGAGCTCGAGGAGAAGCAGCGGCGCTACGAGGAGGCGAGGGCAAAGATCTTTGGCGACTCGAACCCGTCGTCAGGCCAGTCGACGCCGCGCACCGGCACCCCGCCGTTGGGAAGTGAAGGCCGCCAGAGGGGACGAGGTCGGGGCCGTGGTGCCCGTGGGCGCGATCAGGACAACGGCCGACAGAATCGGAGACAAGCAGAAAACCAGCAGCAGGGAAACTCCAGGGAGCTGTTCGATCCCGGATATTCGCCAAAGCCGGGGTTCAATCTCCAAAAGCGCGGGGATCTCTCTGCGCAGTCCGGGAGCCGGTCAGCCACACCTCGCGAGGAGGATCAGATCATACGGACGCCAAGGGGGCCGGATGGTACGGGCAGAGGGTTTGCTTTCGCGCGGCGAGGGGGCGAGCAAGGTTGATTCTCTATCGACACATCTCTACGATGATGAAGACGCAAACTACCATCCGCCGCCGATCTTGCCCGCCAGCTGGACCACGCGCTCCGTGTCGCTGACGTGCTTGCCGACATCGCTCACCACCTCCCGATAACTCGTGTACACCAACCTATCCACCTGTATGTCCGTTATTTCCGACCAATGCGCCAGGGTATCTCGAATATGCGAAGGAGAAATGCCAGCAACGAGTTCTCCTGAACCACCATCCCCCGTCACTGGGGCTGTGCCAATCGCAGAACTCGGCTCGTCGCCGGAGAAGTACGCCTCGTCGACCTCCGCCAACCAAACTTTCTGCTCGTCCGGCCCTGGCTTCTCGCCGAAGTCCTTGCGGTCAACGATGACCTGGTCGTCGACTTTGATCTGGCCGCCACCGTTGGTGCAGCCGCCGGGACAGGCCATGACTTCGACGTAGGCATACTCCAGGCCAGCCGACTTGCCTGCAGGCCTTCGGGCGCTGCCAAACGGTTTCCCTCCCGGCATACGGGACGGTTTCGCCGGCTTCAGCTTCCGGACGAGATTCTGGATGTTGCGGAAGCCGTAGTAGCGCGCCGCCTTGAAGACAGCCTCGCCAGAAGGGCCAACGACGGCATAGTCGACGACGTCGGCATTCCTGCCGCGCACCATCCGGATCTGCGACCCGGGGTGTCTGGACTGGACGTCGTGGAGGATGAAGTGCAGATTGCCACCGGATGTGCCCGCATCCCGAGGCTGCTTGCGCCGTTGTGCTGCAAAGAGAAACCGTTGAATGACCGGGTCGGGGAAAAGCGGCTGCTGTCGAGGCTCAGACTGCGCCAAGCTAAAGAAATCTACTCCCCTCGACGCAGCGAGCATGAGGATCTCCTTGCTCGTAATGACGCAGTCCACATCCCTCACCCCCTTCCCCGGCTTCCCCGCGCCCGCCCACACCGCGTCCGTCAGCTCCTCCCGGCTCGCCTCCAGTTTTTTGTCGAAACACGGCATCACGGCCAGGTGCCATATCCTATCCGGCGCGATCCCCAGCACCCGGCTGAGCGTCGTCTTGAGCAGCGTCCCCATCAGCGCCTGCGGCGACTTGACCCGCGACAGATGCGGCAGGACATAAGGGTGCGTCTTCTCCGCGTAGCACACCCACCCGGGACAGGACGACGTGAGGATCGGCGGGGCGGGCTTGTCCGACCCCTGCACTCCACTCCCCAAGACCTCGTCCGACCCCAGCACCAGACACGCCTCCCGCGCCGTGTTGGTGTCCACCACCCAGGTGAACCCATTCCCGTACTTCCCGCCGGCGGCCAGCCCGCTGCCGCCGCTCATGAGCAGCTGCTCGATCATCCGCCCGGCCTGCTGCTCCGTCACGGCGCCGCCGCAGGCCGCGGCGAGGCTGGCGCGTGTCTGCGGCGAGACGCTCGCGACGAAGAGCTTGGCGGCGGGATCCTCCAACCCGGCGACGGTGAACCCCCCATTACTGCTGCTGCTGTCTTGTGTGAGGCGCAACGCCGGCGCCCCGTCCAGCACGCTGAGGACCTCGCTGTGGCTCTGCAGGCTGACGAGGACGGCCTCGGCCGAGGTCACGCAGCCGGAGCAGGCGAGGCAGTCGGTGAGGGATATTTGCGCCGGAGGCGCCGGGCCGCCTGTGCTTGTGGCTTGTTGTTGGCCGTCGAGAATGACCTCGAATTCGAGGGATTGGGGGTTGGAGGAGGAGGATGGTGGGGGCGCGCTCGGGAGGGTCTCGACGGGCTTGATGCAGGCTACGCCGGGGCTGATGAAGTCGTTGAGATCGTCGGCGGAGAGGATGGCGGACATTGTGGCTGTTTGGAGGGCGCGCCCGCAGGCGGCGGCTTGGAGGTAAACTTGGGATACCGAGGTACCAGAGCTCAGGTCTCGCGCGGGTTCAATGATGGTGGCGTGACCCCGCGACGATGCTTGTGTATGGAAAGCTGGCTCTGGCCAAAATGTGATTTGACTTGCAGATTCGGGAGCCTTGGGTATCTTATTTCGAAAGTGACCGATAACTGAGTCAACGCCGCGGGGGTGCGGTGTTCGTCTAGAGTGTGCCCGGAGATGCACAATTTTGAGGTGACTGCTTTGAAATGCGCTTGACATGCGGCATCGGGCTTTCAGCGTGGCGGTTTGAGTGCCCCACTGATAACGGGGCCTGGGATCTGGGCTCGCCGATTTCGTCGCACGGTGCCAATCACAGTGTTTGGATTACCACCAGCAAGTTGGGGTATGACGTAGCCTCTCACAGGGATCCCGAGTTGCTCTTTGGATGAACAACTCTAACGATCCAGTTCGCACTGGAAGCTCCGAAGCTGGGACTAGATTCACATGCTTTCCACTTCAGTTAGAAGAACCAACATCCAAACCCTATCAACCTATCATCCCCAAGACCCAATTGGAAGTCGAGTAACCCCAATGGATGTATGCCGCCCTTCCCGACCCCTTCCTCTTGATTACGATTAACCTTCCACAGTCCGTATCAACCTACAGCGTCGCCAGCCTCGCCTGGCTGGCCGCCCAAGCCGTGCCCCTCATCGTCTGGCCCTCCTTCGTTGCCACCCTCCTCCGCGTCGACGGAGTCCCCCAGGGCCCCCAATATGGCGTCGCCCACGCCTCCCTCGAGCAATACTTTGCCCGTTCCTTAGGCCTCTCCCAGCTCGCCCTGGGCAGCCTGCTCCTCGTCCTCTCGGGCACCCTCTCTCTCGATTCAATGGCAGATGGTATGTACAGCAGACACCCCCATCCCGCCTTCTCCCTCCCTCTTCAACCCCAAACCCCAGCCCGGTTGTCATTCTAACTCCCCTTCCTTCCTCTCCCACAGCATCACCAGCGGACAGCACCGCCCCGACCCCCTACGCGACGGCCGCCGTCTTCGTCTCGGCGCTCTACCACGCCGCGACGGCGTCCTACTCGTACTCGCGCTACTACACGACGAGCGGTCAGCTGGGCTACCTGTTTGGGTGCCTGGGCGCCAGCGCCATGGCCGTGTTCGGGCTGTGGGTGCTCATGTTTGCGGGGCCGGGGAACAGGCGGGTGAGCCGGCGGACGGGGGCGGACAAGAGCACGAGCGGGTGGCCGTTTCGGAACGCCGAGGCGGATCGGAAGAGGCGGTGATTGCTCTCGAGACTCAAAATGAAAAGAGGTTGGTGTTTTGGCGGAATGTGTTGTGTTGGAGGGAGCACAGGGGGGATTGAGTGTCTCTTTGGTGAAGGGGAGGGGGAAAGGTGGGCTAGATAACTCGTCCCGCTGTTCGCCCACAACCTGATCCTGTAGTTGTTGGAATTCTACCCGCTCCGGCCACGCTCTACGTGTGTGAATGGCGATGCCCAAGGTGCATCGACCGTGAATGCATTGCCAGACCCGTCCCTACTCCTACTCCCTAACTCCTCATCACAATCATCATAAGCCACCCCACACGCATGTGGAAATACCGGACACGACTTCCTGTCCCTCTAGCACTCCGGGTACTTGTTGAGAAGGAAGTGAGCAAACCGCCTCAGTTTCCGGACCTTCTAGGTTTCCGCCGTCACCGCGTCCTCGGGGTCGTCATTCGCCGCAGCCTCGCCATTGCCCCCCACAACAACGTCCGCTTCCCCCGCCAACACCGCCTGCCGTCGTTGGTGCCACGCCTGCTCGCTCTGCACCACCTGGTCCAGCAGCACCTCCTTCTCAAGCCACTCCTTCTTGTACAGCTGCTCCCACTGCTTGCACTCGGACCGCAGCTGCTCCCCCTCCTCTTCCGCCCACTTCGCCTGCAGCTTGCACAGCTTCATCAGCCGCGGCAGCGACATGGTGAGCTCCTCGGGCGTGAACCCTTGGTCTTCGGTGAAGGGCGTGAGCATCTCCGCCGACGAGTCTTCCGCGGCGCTGCCGTCGTCGACGGCGTCGTCGTGGCCGGCGGCGTGCGATTGCGGGGTCTTGATGATGATCTTGAGGTTCTTGGACTTGGATGTTCCGCCGGCGCCTTGCAGGCCGGCTGCTTGCATGCTCTTCGGGACTGGGTCGGACGGCCGGAGGGCCTCCGTCTCGTGGACTGTGCGCATGTGTTTGGCAAGCGCGTCGGACCTCGTAAACGCGCGGTCGCATTCTGCAAAAAGGCAGGGTTAGACGGTTGTAAGATTGGGCGAGCAAAGGGCGCTCGGCACCACGTACCGGGCAGGTAGCAGTAAAAGGGCTTCTCCCTAGTGTGGCTCCTCATGTGTGCTTTGAGTGCGTAGCCGCTGGCGTGCGGCATGCTCTTCCTCGAGCAACCGACCCACTCGCATGTGTACTTCTTCTGCCGGCTCTCAATGTGGTCGTTGTGAATGTGCTCGACCAGCTTGTCCATGTTCCCCATGTCACCAGTCCGGCACCCTTCCCACGCGCAGACGGTGATCTGCTCCTGGAAGTCATCTTCGTCTTGTCGCGCATTGACGGGTGAGCTCGGGACGTCGCCATCGGTATCGGAAGAGACGTCGGACATGCCGGCGAGCGAGTCTCGGTCCGCATCGTGATCCTGCGCGGCGGCCGACGGGGTGTTGGATCGGGCGGTGGTGATCTTCAGGCGCTTCGGCGGCGGGCCCTCGTCCAGAACCTCGGTGACCTCGTCGGGGAACTCGTCCTCGGAAGAGGACATTGATGAGAGCGGCGAGTCGTCCATTGGAGAATCTGCTCGGGCCATAATGGGGGACAGAGTGTGGAAAGGGAAGATTAGGATTCGATGCGGCGAGGCTGATGGAGGGCGGCGATATCGCTATCCTTCCGTTTCTGGTGGCACGATTTGGCAATGGAGTTGTGAAATGTCAGAAGGAACCGTTTGAAGATGGGTGCGTGCCGTTGGGGGATGGGGCTTTCTAATACACTTTGAGTGGTGTAGATGGCTACTGGTAATGAGTTGGGACGACTGAGGATGACGGGAATTATTAGACTGCGATTGGCAACAGACTGACAACCGAGCGCACCAAGCACCTTCGCGGATCGCGGCAGCTTGCAAGGGTGTTCGTTCAGCTGCATTGCATCCAGGTCGTTGACAACTGCTGCCAGCTGGGGCGTTCAGGCACTCGCCAGGGGAGATTGGAGGTTGCCACCCTCAGCCCAAAACCTGCAGGGTCTGGTTTCTATTTACCCCTCCCCCACCATAACAATAAATCAGTCTAGAATCTTGCGCCCCATCCTGCAGCACCCAACTTTGCCCTCGCTCATTGTCACAAACTGTGCGACTCCGGGTACCCGCGACTACGCTGCATATTGCTTCATTCCCGTCAAAATGGCTCCTTCTACCAAGATCTTCTCCCTCGAGGGGAGGGGCCTGAAGCTGGACACGGCTGAGCAGCTGGAGCCTCTCATCGCCGATCTCCGCGCCATGGACGATATCGAGGAGGTGCACATGCTCGGCAACACACTGGGCGTCGGCGCATGCAGGCTGCTCGGCGAGGTGCTTGCGGAAAAGAAGACGTTGCGGGTAAGTCGAATCGGGCACATCATTGCAATTCCATTTTCCGTCGTCATGCGACTGACTTCTTGCCGATCAGGTCGCCAACCTCGCCGACATCTTCACCGGCCGCCTCCTCAGCGAAATCCCCGAAGCGCTTTCCTCCCTCCTCACCTCGATCCTCAATCTCCCAAACCTGAACACTATCAACCTCAATGACAATGCCTTCGGCCTCAACACACAGGCGCCGCTGGTCGCCTTCCTGGCAGCGCACGTGCCCCTGCAGCACCTCTACCTCAACAACAACGGTCTCGGCCCGCACGCCGGCATCCTGATCGCCGATGCGCTCTCGGAGCTCCACGCCAAGAAGGAGGAGGCGCGCAAGAGCGGGCAGGCCGTGCCCGACCTCGAGACGGTCATCTGCGGCCGCAACCGGCTCGAGAACGGCAGCATGGCGGCGTGGGCCAAGACATTCAAGCTGCACAACAAGATCAAGGAGATTAAGATGGTGCAGAATGGCATCCGCCAGGAGGGTATCTCGCACCTGCTGAGCGAGGGCCTGCGCCACACCTCGCAGCTCGAGGTGCTGGACCTGCAGGACAACACCTTCACCCTGCTCGGTGCCAAGGCGCTGGCTGCGGTCGTGTCGGGCTGGGCCGAGCTGGTGGAACTGGGAATTGGCGACTCGCTGCTCGGAGCGAAGGGCGGCGTGCTGCTGGGCAAGTCGCTCGGCAAGGGGAAGAATAAGAAGCTCCAGATCCTGCGGCTGCAGTACAACGAGATCACCGCGCCGGGTGTCAAAGCGCTGGCCGAGGCCGCGGAGGAGGCGCTGCCGGTTCTCAAGAAGATCGAGCTCAACGGCAACAAGTTTACCGAGGACGACGAGTCCATCATTGCGCTGCAGGATCTCTTTGAGGCGCGCAAGGAGAAGTTGGGCGGCGACGTCGTGGTTGAAGATGAGTGGGGGCTTGACAGCCTGAGCGATCTGGAGGAGGAGTCCGAGGCTGAAGAGGAGGAGGAAGAGGAGGAAGAGGAAGAGGAAGAGGTTGAAGAGAAGGCCGAGAAGCTCGTCAAGGAGGCCAAGGCGGCGCAAGAGGAGCCGGTCGCCCAGCGACAAGACAAGGAGGTGGATGAGCTGGCTGAGAAGTTGGGGAAGACGGCGATCTAGGGTCTATGCGGATAGATGACAAGCGGGATTCTTCGCGAGCACCCGGAGGAATACAGACGATACCCAACACCACTTGGTGAGTAGGAGTTTGGCAGACGGCTATAGAGCATGCAACATGAGAATCATGTATACCAAGTGTATGACCCTGTCCCGTTCAGTGCTGTCTGATCAGAGCACTACGGGTGATCTAAGGATGCACGAGCATTTACGGTGGACGATGATTTCCGACCGATACCAATGTTCCCGTCCGTCAAATGTGCCGTGGGAGCCGATGGCATGATGGGCGCATCACAGGGCTGCGAGTGATGTTGGTTGAGTGCCCAGACTGAATTGGACACTAAAACCGGTCAAATAGGAAAACAAACAACACTAAAGGTGGACTTTTTTGTAGCACAGCCAGTTCCGGATCACACCACCACAGCAGACATCCAACATCACGAGCCCTTAATTCGCGCCGGCCACAAACCGCGGTTACATCGGCGTCTGTGTTAACGGCAGTTGAATCACCCCATCCGATCCTTCAGCCATGATCCCAGAAGCCATAAATAATCCCGAGTCTACCTCTCCCCGCAGACCAGATGAAACCGACATCATACTTCAGTCATCACACAAAGCACCTCCTTAACAACAAACACTCAACTACTCTGCTTACTGACACTTGACCTCCTAATCTGGACCTCATCCCAACAATCGAGGATTCAGTCAAGACCAAAACCAACCAACACACCTCTTATTTAACTCACACACCCACCTAAAATAAATAAATCAACCTCAAATAAAGACAAAAAACAAACAAAAAAAGACCATGGCCAAGTGGATCCTCTTCGAAACCACCGACTCGGTCATCGAGATCCTCTGGGACGTCGCCCTCGCCTTCTTCGTCGTCCGCCTCGCCCTGCTCTACGCCGCCTGCGTCTTCGGCTCCGTCTTCTCCCTCATCTTCCTCCTGCGCTACCTCGTGCCTACTACTGCCAACCCTCCGCCGATTAGCACCAGCCCTCCTCCTCCTCCTCCTCCTCCTGCTGTTGATGCTGGTGTTAGCCCTGCCGTTGAAGCTAGCCCTGGTGCTGGTCTCTTCCCCTTGGCCGAGTACGCCCAGTGGCTGCCCCTCCTCACCCTCGCCTTGTCGGCCGTCTGGGCGCAGGTCCTCATGACCCGCTGCGAGGTGCCGCGCGCGTTTGGGTTCCGGCTGGCGGTCGGGGTGACGGCGGCGGTGCTGGTGGCGGTGGTCGAGGGCGTGGTCGGGCTCGTCGAGTACGAGGTGCTCGGGGGCGTGG
>Ga0247824_10000529_pt1 | contig 19081 bp, 7 predicted proteins | sample 13C_PalmiticAcid_FD_194412 | JGI IMG/M metagenome (GOLD analysis project Ga0247824, IMG submission 194412) | Soil microbial communities from agricultural site in Penn Yan, New York, United States - 13C_PalmiticAcid_Day48 | ecosystem: Environmental > Terrestrial > Soil > Agricultural land... | reverse complement strand
CGCCCCAGGTGCAGAAGGTGCAGAAGGTCCCGCAGGTGCAGCAGCTCCCTCAGGTCTCGCAGGCCCAGCAGGTGCAGCCCGCCCAGCAACAGCCGCCCCCTCGGCAAGCCGAGCCAGTGGAACCCGCGCAGGAGAACCACCAGGAGGCTGACATGAGCGTGGGCAGCCATGACGAGGGCGAAGGGGACTCGTCCCTTGAACCCAAGTTGATTGAGAACTCGCCTTTTGTCCCCCGCCAGCCCATGGGCCCCATGATGTCTGCGCCCCCGGAGGGCGGGAGCTTCCCAACGCTGGACGCCGTCCACAAGCACGTGTTGAGCTACTGCACGTCTGTCGGGTATGCTGTGGTCATTGGCCGGTCCAAGAAGACGGTTCCTGGGTTGAAGAAGGTGCTCTTTGTCTGTGATCGCGCCGGTAAACCGCCCAGGCGCGTCAGCCCCGAGATGCGCAAGCGCAAGACCACGTCCCGCAAGTGCGACTGTCAGTTCGGCTTCTTCGCCATTGAGCAGAGGACACAGTGGACCGTCCGGTACCGGCCAGACGATATTCACCTACAGCACAACCACGGCCCGAGCGAAAGCCCCTTGCTACACCCTGCAGCGAGAAAGCTGGACAGCAAGATGGTTGCTGCCGTCAAGAAGCTGAAGGACGATGGTACGTGTAAGCAAAGTATTTCAGTTCGGGCTGCTTTGGCTAACTTATGGTTATTAGGTGTGGGCGTAAGCCAGACGCTGGAGATCTTGCAGAGCGAAAACCCGCATGTGCCTCTCCTTCCTCGCGACATTTACAACGCCCGGGCGGCCATCAACCGCAACCCGCAAAAGGTGGCGACCGGTTTGGCCGAGAACCGGCCAGCCATCTACAGCAAGCCGCACCCGTCGGCCGAGGAGCGCATCCGAGCGGACCTTCGTCGGGAGCTTGCGACAGTGCGGGAGGAGCTCGATAAACTCAAGAAGGACAGCGACAAGGAGATTGACGAGCTGAAGTCGAAGTTGCGAGAGAAGGACAAGATCATCGAGAAGTTTGAGCAGTTTATCGACATCTGCAACCAACGGGTCATGGTCAGCCTGAACAAGGACGACAACCGAGCAGGGGGCGCGCCTGCTTCCTGATGAGGCCGTGTCATGGTCGAGACCGGCGTGCTGGGGAGGTGAACTGGAGCGTTTAAGAGGCGGGCCCTTGACCGGTTGCTAGGTGGAAATGGGTATGGTAGGGATGCGGAACGGCGTTTGTTTTTATCTCATGAAGCATGGGCGTTTTGGGTTGGGTTGGGTTCTTTTAGGGCATTGCAGGTGTTGTAGATATTCGAAATATCAATGGCGTAGCATGCAGTCAGCGTCCCTCCAAGGTCGCTGGGCCAAGATCGCATCCTTTGTTCGTGGCTCAGGACGGGGTTTGTTGATTGACTGTGGAACCCTCGATGCTGGATTGGTTAAGCTCACCCCTTATGGAGATGTGGTTTGAGCCAACCACGCGCAAGGCCACCCACACACACCTTGCTTTGTCCACGACCCGAGGTGTCCTTGTCGACGGACGGGGCTTGCCGAAGCTGCGACGGCCCGCGGGAGTCTTGGTCAAGCCGCCACCTTGTCTCATGGTCGGGATAACCAACGTTACCTGATTACTCCCAGATTCTTGGCTCAGAATCTCGTGATTATGCTTTTTTGTGAACCTCACAGTTCCCCATCCCTGCGTGTGAAACGGTTCGCAGATGCTCCCGTCGGCATCCTGCAACAGGGGGTGAGCCGGGCTGTTGTCCAATCAGAGACCGACCCACGAGTGGGCGACATGGCCCCTGATGCATGCCTTCCGCGACAGGGATCCGGCAGTCGCGTCAGGCCCAGGCGTGGTCAGGAATCGTGCAGGGCAGCTTTCCCGTTCAGGAGCAATCAAAGTGAACCTGCATTTCACATTTCCAGACTTCGCATCCCCTTCAGGACCGGCTTGGAGAGGAAACCACACACCGTGATACCCGAGATACCCATCCCAGCGCCCTTTGGCCATTCTGTTCTCGGCTGCTACTATTTTGCTGCCGACTAATACTTTTTTTGCGCGATCACTGGCGGTGCCACGACTGCGCGATTCCACCTAATAATCCTCCGAAACCGTACCGGGGAGTCTCTTGAGAGACATGACATCGCCCGAACCGTGATCTCGAACCGTCGTCTCGATATCCCGCTCCTCAACCCACTCTTCCACCATGGAAGCGGTCGCGCCTCCCCCGGCCACGAGCCCGGGGACGAACGGCGTTGCGACCGCCCCCTTCGCTGCCGTTGACCCGAGCCGTGTCGTCGACCATCTCGCCGTGCTCCTCGAAGCCGCCCTGGGCGCAACCCGGACCGAGCTCGAGGCGCCCGGCAGCTTGCTCTCCAAGACTCGGTACCCCGACACGCTCCAACGGTGCACCCGCTTTGCCGTGGATACCCAGGTCGCCCTCTACATCCAGAAAGACCTGGCTCCGACAAATAGGCTGGAAAATGGGGACACAGACGAGAGTAGGAGGCCGTCCAGATATTCTTTCAGTGGTTATGCACACAACTAACACGCCCCAGATGCGCCGTCGCACGTGTACACCATCTCCTCCGACTTCTTATCGTCGACGACAACGGTGGCCTTCCTCGTCCTTCTCAAGCGACCCCAGCCTCTCGACCCCAGCATCCCCATCACGTCGCAAATCCAGATGCTCAACCTGCCCGGCCCGGCATACCTTTCCGCTACCGCCGGCGAGCAAGGCCCAACCGGGTCGCCCTACGAGATCCTCCAACTCTGCCTCCACAACGGCCTAGCGCCATACTTCGATGCCAGCACCAAGAGCCAGCAGATGCTGAGCGGCGGGAGAGGGCGGACGGATGTGGATGCAAAGACCGGCATCCCGGTTACCAAGAAGCGGTGGACAGAGCTCGAGCTCAGTCTCACCCACCTGCAGCAGAACGTCGAGATCCCGGAGGTGTCACTTCCTTTCCACCCTATCGTGCAAACAGCTCTCGACGAGGCAGTTGCGAGGCAGACAAAGCCGACGCTTGATCTCATTCCACCCGCCGTTCTGCAGGACAGCACGTTCCTCAACAACCTCCAGGCGACCGTCAACAACTGGATCAAGTCGATTCAGGTCATCACCAAAATGACAAGGGACCCCACCACCGGCACGGCAAACCAGGAGATCAATTTCTGGCTCTCGATGGAGTCCGCACTTGAGGGTATCGAGAACCAGCTCAGGAGCGAGGGTGTTATGCTCACGCTCGAGATCCTGAAGCACGCGAAGCGTTTCCAGGCCACTGTCAGTTTCACCGCGGATACGGGGTTGAAGGAAGCCATGGAAAAGGTCCAAAAGTACAACCAACTCATGCGCGACTTCCCGCTCGACGAGCTGCTTTCGGCCACCACCCTGCCCAAGGTCAAGGACTCGATCGGGCAGATATTTTCCCATCTCAACAAGAAGCTGAGGATATGCCCTTATCCCATCCGTCGTGCGCTCCCCCTGGTTGAGACTATTTCCGGGGACCTGGACGAGGTGCTGCACCGGCTCCTGCCGGGCACCGAGCTCGTCAAACTTGACTATCAGGATTTCCGCCGGGTCATGAAGCAGGCCGATGACATCTTCAGGACTTGGGACGAGAACATCAAGGAGTTCACAAACGTTGCCCGCGAGGTCACCCGCCGCCGAAACGAGCGGTTCATCCCGATCAAGATCAACCCGAGGCACGGCGAGCTGCAGGCCCGCTTGAAATATGTCGGCAACTTCCGCGACAACCACGAGCAGCTCCAACGAACCATTGTCAACGTCCTCGGCCCCAAGGCCACGATTAACGGGATTGCCGAGGGCTCGGCCGTGAATGGCACTGCCGTCGTCGAGGAGATTGGCGACGTTGATGCCGTTGAGGAGGTCAAACAAGCCTGGGAGGGGTTGAAGGATGTCGACCTCCTTGATGTCACTCCCGAGGGCACGCAGAACTGGGCGCGCGCCGAGAACACCTACAACGAGCGGACCTCGCGTGTGGAGAACTCGATCATTGCGCGGTTGCGAGACCGTCTGGCAACGGCCAAAAATGCCAATGAGATGTTCCGCGTCTTCTCCAAATTCAACGCGCTCTTTGTGCGCCCCAAGATTCGTGGCGCCATTGCCGAGTACCAGACCCAGCTCATCGACAACGTCAAGCAAGCCATTACTGCGCTGCACGAGCGGTTCAAGCAGCAATACGGCCATTCCGAGGCCCACGCCATGGCTCAGCTGCACGATCTCCCCCCAGTGTCAGGCGCCATCATCTGGGCGCGCCAGATCGAGCGGCAGCTCGACGGGTACATGAAGAAGGTCGAGGACGTGCTGGGCGCCGACTGGACCATCCATACCGAGGGCCAGAGACTGCAGAGCGAAAGCGACTTGTTCCGCAAGAAGCTCGACACGCGGCCCATCTTCGAGGCGTGGCTGCATGACGTGCAGAGGAAGCAGATCTCGATCTCCGGCCTGCTGTTCAACATCAGCCGCATTCGGTCCGCCGGAAACGTGCTGGAGCTCGCCGTCAACTTTGACGCGCAGGTGATTGCGCTGTTCAAGGAAACACGGAACTTGGTGTGGCTCAACTTCCCCGTCCCCCATTCGGTCAACAACGTGGCGAAGGAGGCCAAGCGCGTGTACCCGTACGCCGTCAGTTTGATGGAGAGCGTCAGGACATTTGCCCAGACCAACCGCCAGATCTCCGACATGTCCGAAGTTGCTGTGCTTCTCAGCGGCCACCGCGATGAAGTCTACACCCTTATCGCCAAGGGCGTTCCCTTGAAGTGGGAGTCGTTTGTGAACACCTACGAGGTGCACTTCAAGAATTACACGGCGAACGGCGGCCTCGACCACATTGGCAAGAACGCAGAGAGCAAACACGTCATGTTCATCCGCGAGTTTGCTGCGTCTGTGTCCCTTCTGCAATCCAAGACCATTACGCTGGCCAACATCCACGCCACAGTGCAAAAGGCGCTGACCGAGCTCGAGAAGTGCCCCTACGAGGCCTCGGCGTTCGAGTCCCGTCTGGAGATCATCCAGAGTGCTGTCGACCAGCTTAATCTGGAACAATACGTCAACCTCGGCTACTGGGTGGAGGGCATGAACACGCAAATCAAGGTCGTCTTGCTCGCTCGTCTGCAGCATGCCATCCAGGCCTGGATCGAGGCGTTCGAGGACGAGTATCTCGAGAGGGCGAGCGACCGCAAGCGGGCTCTCGAATCTTCCGCTGACGGAGCCAAAGGCGACGTGCCAGTGGTAAAGAAGCTCGTCCACGAGATCACGATGCGCAACCAGGTCATTTACCTCGACCCTCCGCTCGAGTTCGCCAGGGCCAGCTGGTTTTCACAGCTCCAGGACTGGATTGGTGTCATCTGCAACCTGAAGAGGATCAAGGCCACGCGTTATCAGATGTCCATTAGCACCACGGTCTACGATGAGCCGCGCTTCAACGACTTGCCGAGCGAGTGCACCTCGGCTCTCTTGCGGGTGCAGACATCTGTCGAAAAGAAGATCCAGGAGATTGGTGCGTACGTCGACAAGTGGCTCCAGTTCCAGTCGCTCTGGGATCTGCAATCTGAGCATGTCTACGATGTTCTCGGCGACCAGTTGTCTAGGTGGCTGCAGCTTCTTCAGGAACTCAGGAAGACGCGCCAGACCTTTGACACCACCGAGGTCAGCCGCTCGTTTGGCCACATCACCATCGACTACGACCAGGTCCAGACCAAGGTCAATGCCAAGTACGACCAGTGGCAGCACGATATCCTCATCAAGTTCGCCAGCCGTCTCGGCACACGCATGCGGGAAGTGCATGCTGAGATCGAGAAGGCTCGCAGGGATATCGAAGGCCAGGCGATCGAGGCCAACTCAACCGCGCAGGCTGTGCAGTTCATCACCACCGTGCAGACTTGCAAGCGCCAAGTGAAGCTGTGGGCACCCGAGGTCGAGACTTTCCGGCAGGGCGAGTCGACTCTCGTGAGGCAGCGGTACCAGTTCCCCAACGACTGGCTCCACGTCGAGCAGGTTGACGGAGCGTGGGATGCCCTGAATGAAGCGCTCGCCCGCAAGGCCAAGGTTGTGCAGGACCAAACCGACGCGCTGCGTGCTAAAATCATCGCCGAGGACAAGGTCATCCTTGACAAGATCAGCGAGATTGCGCAGCTGTGGAACGAAGAGAAGCCCGTCTCCGGCACCATCGCGCCTGACGTCGCGTCTGCTACGCTCAGCGACTTTGAGACCAAAATCACCAGACTTCAGGAGGAGTCTGCCATGGTCGCCAAGGCCAAGGAGGCGCTGGATCTCCAGCCGACTCCCGAAAGCTCTCTTGGTGTCATTCTTGAAGAGGTCCAGGACTTCAAGTCGGTGTGGGCTTCGTTGTCCACCATCTGGAACAACCTGAACGAGCTCCGTGAGATCCTCTGGAACAGCGTCCAGCCGAGGAAGATTCGGTCGTCCATCGACAATCTCATCAAGTTGACCAAGGAGATGCCGAGCAGGATGCGCCAATATGCCGCCTTCGAGCACATCCAGAACGTTCTGCGGCAGCTCATGAAGGTCAACCCCATGCTCGCCGAGCTCAAGTCGGAGGCCGTCCGCGACCGGCACTGGACCAAGATCTACAAGCAGATCAAGCCCGGCAAGCGCTACTCGCCTGTTTCCATGACACTGGGAGATGTCTGGGACCTCAATCTGGTTGCCACCGAAGTCATCGTCAAGGATATCATCATGCAGGCACAGGGTGAAATGGCCCTCGAGGAGTTCCTCAAGCAAGTGCGCGAGACGTGGACCGGCTACGGCCTCGAGCTGGTCAATTACCAGAACAAGTGCCGTCTCATTCGTGGCTGGGACGACCTCTTTGCCAAGTGCAGCGAGAACCTCAACTCGCTGCAGGCCATGAGGCATTCGCCTTACTACAAAGAGTTCGAGGAGGAGGCTTCTGCCTGGGAGGACAAGCTCAACCGCGTCCATGTCCTCTTTGATGTGTGGATTGACGTGCAGCGCCAGTGGGTCTACCTCGAGGGCGTCTTCACCGGCAACGTCGACATCAAGCACCTGCTCCCTATCGAATCGTCGCGCTTCCAAAATATCAACAGCGAGTTCTCCGCCGTGATGAAGAAGGTGTACAAGCAGCCCAACGTGCTGGACGTCTTGAACATTCCCAACGTCCAGAAGTCGCTCGAGCGCCTGGCCGAGCTTCTCAACAAGATCCAGAAGGCCCTCGGAGAGTACCTCGAGAAGGAGCGTGTATCTTTCCCGCGCTTCTACTTTGTTGGTGACGAGGATCTGCTCGAGATGATTGGCAACAGCAACGACACCATGCGCATTGCTAAGCACTTCAAGAAGATGTTTGCTGGTCTCACTGGGCTGGTGATGGACGAGGAGTCGGTCATCACCGGGTTCACTTCCAAGGAGGGCGAGGTGGTCCGGCTCAAGAAGGAGATCAACCTGGTCAAGACGCCGCGGATCAACGACTGGCTGGCGCTCTTGGAGAACGGGATGAAGGCGACCCTCGCTGAACTCTTGGCCGAGGCGGTTGAGGAGTTTGGCCCGATTTTCGCCAGCGAAACTATCGACCTCGAAGCTCTCAACAAATTCATGGAGGCGTATCCCAGCCAGATCGTCGTGCTCGCTACCCAGGCCGTCTGGACTACGGCAGTCGAACAGGCGCTGACTGACGGCGGCGGAAACTTGCAAGCGTTGTTCGACCGCGAGGTGCAAGTGCTTCGTGTCATTGCGAGCACAGTCCTGGGCGACCTCGACGTGCTCATGCGGAAGAAGTGCGAGCAGCTCATCACCGAGTGCGTCCACCAGCGGGACGTCATTGAGAAGCTCATCAAGGCCAATGCCCGCTCCAACACCCACTACCTGTGGCTGCTTCAGATGCGCTACGTCTACACGCCCGAGGCCGATTTCCTGCAGCGGCTGCATATCAAGATGGCCAACGCCAAGCTCAACTACGGCTTCGAGTACCTCGGCGTGCCCGAGAGACTGGTCCGGACGCCTCTCACGGACCGCTGCTTCCTCACCCTCACCCAGGCCCTTTGCCAGCGCCTCGGTGGCTCTCCCTACGGCCCTGCCGGTACCGGCAAGACAGAGTCAGTCAAGGCTCTTGGTGTCCAGCTCGGCCGCTTTACCCTCGTCTTCTGCTGTGACGACACGTTCGACTTCCAGGCCATGGGCCGCATCTTCCTTGGTATCTGCCAGGTGGGCGCCTGGGGCTGCTTCGACGAGTTCAACCGTCTCGAGGAGAGGATTCTGTCTGCGGTCTCTCAGCAGATCCAGAATATCCAGCTCGGCCTGAAGCAGGGCGCTGAAGACGACAAGGCCCAGATTGAGCTCGTTGGCCGCCAACTCCATGTCAATTCCAACACGGGCATCTTCATCACCATGAACCCTGGCTATGCCGGCCGTTCCAACCTGCCGGACAATTTGAAGAAGCTGTTCCGCAGTGTGGCCATGTCCAAGCCCGACAAGGAGCTCATTGCCGAGGTCATGCTCTACTCGCAGGGCTTCAACCAGGCCAAGCAACTGTCCAAGCACACGGTGCCCTTCTTCGATCAGTGCTCGGCCAAGCTGTCGAAGCAGGCCCACTACGACTTTGGTCTGCGTGCGCTCAAGAGTGTGCTGGTCAGCTCGGGTGGGCTGAAGCGCGCCCGTTTGACCAACAGCGACGGCAGCATCGGCGCCGAGGAGGTTGTCGAGCCCGAGATCATTGTCCAGAGCATCCGCGAGACCATCGCGCCCAAGCTCATCAAGTCGGATGTCGACGTCATGATGGACATCGAGGAGGTCTGCTTCCCCGGCGTCAAGTATGTGCCCGCCAACCTGGTCAAGCTGGAGGACGCGATCCGCCGCCTCGCGGCTGAGAGGCATCTGGTGGTCAACGAGCTCTGGATGACCAAGGTGCTTCAGCTGTACCAAATCCAGAAAATTCATCATGGTGTCATGATGGTGGGCAACTCGGGCTCAGGCAAGTCTGCCGCTTGGAGGCTGCTGCTGGACGCCCTGCAGCAGGTCGAGAATGTCGAGGGCGTGTCGCACGTCATCGACAGCAAGGTCATGTCCAAGGAGGCGCTGTATGGCAACCTCGACTCGACGACGCGAGAGTGGACGGATGGTTTGTTCACGAGCATCCTGCGCAAGATTGTCGATAACCTCCGTGGCGAGGACACCAAGCGCCACTGGATCGTCTTTGACGGCGATGTCGACCCCGAGTGGGTTGAGAACTTGAACAGTGTGCTTGACGACAACAAGCTTCTGACGCTGCCCAACGGCGAGCGTCTCAACCTGCCGCCCAACGTCCGCATCATGTTCGAGGTGGAGAATCTCAAGTATGCGACGCTCGCCACCGTCAGTCGCTGCGGCATGGTCTGGTTCAGCGAGGACACCGTCACGCCCGACATGATGGTCGCCAACTACCTTGACACCTTGCGCTCGGTCGCCTTTGAGGATCTCGACGAGGATGCCGTTGCGACGGGCCAGAGCTCCGCCAAGGCCCTGGAGGTTCAGAAACAGGTTGCCGATCTCCTGCATGCCTACTTGACGACAGACAGCTTTATTCTGCTTGCGCTGCAGCAGGCCGAGGGGTTCACTCACATCATGGAGTTTACGGTCTCTCGCGTTCTCAACACTCTCTTTTCGCTGCTCAACAAGTCGGTTCGCAACATTATCGAGTACAACTCGCAGCACACCGATTTCCCACTCGACCCTGAGCAGGTCGAGGGATACACTGCCAAGAAGCTGCTCCTCGCAATGGTCTGGGCGTTGACCGGCGACTGCCCGCTCTCGGACCGCAAGCTGTTTGGCGACAAGGTCGCTGGCCTGGCCAGCTTTGGCTCGCCGCCGCTGGACGGCGCCAGCTCCCTTATCGACTTCGACGTCACCCTACCCGGTGCTGAATGGTCGCCCTGGCAGAGCCAGGTGCCGACGATCGAGGTCAACACCCACTCCGTCACGCAGACTGATGTGGTTATTCCGACACTGGACACGGTCCGCCACGAAGACGTTTTGTACTCGTGGCTTGCTGAGCACAAGCCGCTGCTCCTGTGCGGTCCCCCTGGTTCCGGCAAGACCATGACGCTGTTCAGTGCCCTCCGCAAGCTGCCCAACATGGAGGTGGTCGGTCTCAACTTTTCCAGTGCCACCACCCCCGACCTCCTCATCAAGACCTTTGAGCAGTACTGCGAGTACAAGAAGACGCTCAATGGAGTCATGCTCTCTCCAACGCAAATCGGTCGCTGGCTCGTCATTTTCTGCGACGAGATCAACTTGCCTGCCCCTGACAAATACGGCACACAGCGCGCCATCTCCTTCCTCCGCCAGCTCGTCGAGCACAACGGCTTCTGGCGCACGTCGGACAAGTCGTGGGTCACGCTCGACAGGATCCAGTTCGTTGGCGCCTGCAACCCGCCCACCGACGCCGGCCGTACGCCCATGGGCGCCCGTTTCCTTCGACACGCGCCCCTCATCATGGTCGACTACCCTGGCGAGCAGTCTCTCATGCAGATCTATGGCACCTTCAACTCGGCCGTGCTCAAGATCATTCCCTCGCTCCGCGGCTACGCCGAGCCCCTCACCCAGGCCATGGTCCGCTTCTATCTCGAGTCGCAGCAGCGCTTCACGCCCAAGATCCAACCGCACTATGTCTACAGTCCCCGCGAGCTTACAAGATGGGTGCGCGGCGTGTACGAGGCCATCCGGCCGCTCGAGACGCTCTCTGTGGAGGGGCTCATCCGTATCTGGGCGCACGAGGCGCTCCGACTCTTCCAGGATCGCTTGGTGGCCGAGGACGAGCGCAAGTGGACAGACGACGCGGTCCGCCGGATCGCGATGGAGTACTTCCCGACGATTGACGACCAAAAGGCGCTCGGCGGGCCCATCCTCTTCTCCAACTGGCTGTCGAAGAACTACATGCCCGTCGACCGCGAGCAGCTGCGCGACTTTGTCAAGGCGCGCCTCAGGACGTTCTGTGAGGAGGAGGTGGACGTGCCGCTTATCTTGTTCAACGACGTCCTGGAGCATGTCCTGCGCATTGATCGGGTCTTCAGGCAGCCGCAGGGCCATTTGATCTTGATTGGTGTGAGCGGCAGTGGCAAGACGACGCTCTCGCGCTTCGTGGCTTGGATGAACGGCCTCAAGGTGTTCCAGATCAAGGTGCACGGCAAGTACTCGGCGGAGGACTTTGACGAGGATCTGAGGGAGGTTCTCCGCCGCTGCGGCTGCAAGGGCGAGAAGGTTTGCTTCATCATGGACGAGTCGAACGTGCTGGACTCTGGGTTCCTGGAGCGCATGAACACGCTGCTGGCCAACGCGGAGGTGCCCGGTCTATTTGAGGGCGATGATCTCGCGGCACTCATGACTGCTTGCAAGGAGGGCGCGCAGCGGCAGGGCTTGCTGCTGGACTCGCAGGAGGAGCTCTACAAGTGGTTCACGGGACAGATCGTCAAGAACCTGCACGTCGTCTTCACGATGAACCCGCCCGAGGACGGCTTGTCGTCCAAGGCCGCGACCTCGCCCGCGCTCTTCAACCGTTGCGTGCTCAACTGGTTCGGCGACTGGTCTGACCAGGCGCTGTTCCAGGTCGGCCACGAGCTCACTCACTCTGTCGATCTGGACCGCGCGAACTGGGGCGCCCCAGACACCCTGCCCGTGGCATATCGCGGTCTCAACTTGCCTCCCTCGCACAGGGAAACTATCGTCAACTCGATGGTCTACATCCACTACTCGCTGCAGCGGTTCAACGCCAAGCTTCTCAAGCAGCAGGGCAAGGTCACCTTCCTCACGCCACGTCACTTCCTCGACTTTGTGGCGCAGTATGTCAAGTTGTACAACGAAAAGCGCGAGGATCTCGAAGAGCAGCAGCGCCATCTCAACGTCGGTCTGGAGAAGCTGCGCGACACGGTCGACAAGGTCCGCGATCTCCGCGTCAGCCTCGCCGAGAAGAAGGCGCAGCTCGAGCAGAAGGATGCCGAGGCCAACGAGAAGCTGCAGCGCATGGTCGCCGACCAGCGCGAGGCTGAGCAGAGGAAGAGCACGTCGCTCGAGATCCAGGCAGCGCTCGAGATACAGGAGGCCGAGGTGGCATCGCGCAAGAAGATTGTGCTCTCGGATCTCGCCCGCGCCGAGCCCGCCGTCGAGGAGGCCAAGGCGTCCGTCAGCAACATCAAACGGCAGCATCTCACCGAGGTGAGGTCTATGGGCGCGCCTCCGCAGGGCGTCCGTCTCGCACTCGACTCGGTCTGCACGCTCATCGGCCACAAGGTCAGCGAGTGGAAGCAGATCCAGGCCGTCGTGCGCAAGGATGACTTCATTGCCAGCATCATCAACTTCAACAACGAGAAGCAGATGACCAGGGCGCTGCGGATCAAGATGCGCAATGAGTTCCTGTCGAACCCGGAGTTTACCTTTGAGAAGGTCAACCGCGCCAGCAAGGCCTGCGGTCCGCTCGTGCAGTGGGTCGAGGCGCAGGTCAACTATGCCGAGATCCTGGACCGCGTCGGCCCACTGAGGGAGGAGGTGAACCTGCTCGAGGAGCAGGCTCTGCAGACCAAGGCCGAGGCCAAGGCTGTCGAGCAGACGATTGTGAATCTCGAGGCCAGCATCGCCACGTACAAGACCGAGTATGCGTCGCTCATCAGCGAGACGCAGGCGATCAAGGCAGAGATGTCGCGCGTTCAGTTCAAGGTGGACCGCAGCGTCAAGCTCCTGGACAGCCTGTCTTCGGAGAGGACCCGCTGGGAGGAGGGCAGCAAGTCATTCGAGACGCAGATCAGCACGCTTGTGGGTGACGTGCTGGTTGCCGCTGCGTTCTTGGCCTACAGCGGTCTGTACGACCAGACCTTCCGCAAGTCCATGATGGAGGACTGGCTTCACCAGCTGCATCTCTCGGGCATCCAATTCAAGCAACACAACCCGATGACAGAGTACCTCTCGACCGCCGACGAGCGGCTCGGCTGGCAGGAGAACACGCTCCCTGTCGACGACCTCTGCACGGAAAACGCCATCGTGCTCAAGCGCTTCAACCGGTACCCGCTCATCATCGACCCGTCCGGGCGCGTCACCGAGTTCCTGCAGAGGGAGTGCAAGGACCGGCGGCTCACAGTCACCAGCTTCTTGGACGACTCGTTCACCAAGCAGCTCGAGAGCTCGCTCCGCTTCGGCAACCCCATCCTCATCCAAGACGCGGAGCATCTGGATCCTGTGCTCAACCATGTGCTCAACAAGGAGTACCAGAAGACGGGCGGCCGTGTGCTCATCCAGCTCGGCAAGCAGCAGATCGACTTTTCGCCCTCGTTCAAGCTCTACCTGTCGACGCGGGATCCCTCGGCCACGTTTGCGCCCGACATTTGCAGCCGCACGACCTTTGTCAACTTCACCGTCACGCAGAGCAGCTTGCAGACGCAGTCCCTGGCCGAGGTGCTCAAGTCGGAGCGGCCGGACGTGGACGAGCGGCGCTCGAACCTCATCAAGCTGCAGGGCGAGTTCAAGGTGCACCTCCGGCAGCTCGAGAAGCGGCTTCTGCAGGCGCTCAACGAATCGCGCGGCAACATCCTCGACGACGACAACGTCATCGAGACGCTCGAGACGCTCAAGACGGAGGCGGCCGAGATCTCGACCAAGATGAGCAACACCGAAGGCGTCATGGCCGAGGTCGAGGAGATCACGCTGCAGTACAATGTCATTGCGCGGTCGTGCAGCGCCGTGTTTGCCGTTCTCGAGCAGCTGCACTACCTCAACCACTTTTACCAGTTCTCGCTCCAGTATTTCCTCGACATCTTCCACTCGGTCCTGCACGGCAACCCGCGCCTGGCCGGCGAGATGAACCACAACGTGCGTCGCGACATTATTGTCAAGGACCTGTTCGTGACGACGTTCAAGCGCACGGCCCTGGGCCTGCTGCAGAAGGACCGCGTGACGCTGGCGATCCTTCTTGCGCATGCTTCGCCGTACAAGATGGACAAGGGTTTGTTGGATGTGATTCTGGATGAGCGGGTCGAGGGCAGGGACGTGTCGAGCGACGCCGCGGCCAAGGACGAGGCGTTTGTGCGTGCCGGCCGGATCGCGGCGCTCAAGGAAAAGCTTGACCGTGTTCCCGCTGCAGAGTGGGACAAGTTCTTCACCGAGGAGCTCGCCGAGAACTTTGTGCCCAAGATCTGGGACGACAGCGCCGAGCCGGCCGACCAGGCGCTCATGTCGCTTCTGCTTGTCAAACTGTTCCGTCTCGACCGCTTCGTTCCTGCCGCCGAGCGCTTCGTCACGCTGGTGTTTGGGGCTGGGCTCTTCGACATTGTCGAGGACCTCAAGCAGACGGTCGACCAGGTGTCCGCCACGCGCCCCATCGCTCTCGTCTCGTCGCCCGGCTTCGACGCCTCGTACAAGGTCGACAGCCTCGTGGAGCGCATGCGCGTGCGCTGCACCAACATCGCCATGGGCTCCAACGAGGGCCTGGCGAGCGCCGACAAGGCCATCAGCAACGCCGCGCAGACGGGCTCGTGGGTGCTGATCAAGAACGTCCACCTGGCGCCGACGTGGCTGCAGAGCCTCGAGAAGCGCATGGACTCGCTCAACCCCAACAAGGACTTCAGGCTGTTCCTGTCGATGGAGTCGTCGCCCAAGATCCCGGTCAACCTGCTGCGCGCCTCGCGGGTGCTCATGTACGAGCAGCCTGCGGGTGTCAGGGCGAACATGAAGGACTCGATGTCGTCGCTGTCCACGAGATCGGTCAAGAGTCCCGTGGAGCGGACGAGGCTGTATCTGTTGCTGTCGTTCCTGCACGCGGTGGTGCAGGAGAGGTTGCGGTACGCGCCGAACCTGGGGTGGAAGGGGTTCTGGGAGTTTAACGATGCCGATGTAAGTTTTGTCGTTTGTTTTTTTTTGGGCCAAGGCAGCTTGCTGACTCGTGTGTGTGTAGTATGAATGCTCCGCGTTTGTCATCGACACGTGGATCGACGCCACGGCGCAGAACCGCACCAACATTGCGCCCGCCAACATCCCCTGGGAGATGATCCGCTACCTGGTGACGGAGACGTACGGCGGCAAGATTGACGACGAGGCCGACTTCCGGGTCCTCGACGGCCTGGTGCACACGTTCCTTACCCCGGCGGCGTTTGACATTGGGCACAAGTTGGTGACAGCGTCGGCGGAGCAGGCGGGCGAGGGTGAGCTGGTGGTGCCGTCGGGCACGTCACTGCAGGAGTTTATGGGGTGGATCCAGAAGCTGCCGGAGCGCGAGCCGCCTACGTATCTGGGCCTGCCGGCGAACGCGGAGAAGCTGTTGCTGGTGGGGCTGGGGACGAGTCTGATTGGGAACGTGAAGAAGGTGACGGATTTGTTGGATGAGGGGGAGGCGCTGATGGCCGAGGCCTAGGTGGTGGATGGGTGTGTAGATGAGAGGGAGGGGATAGATTTGTTTACACTGCCAGACTGGGGCTAAGATGTTTTAATTTGTTGTTTTGCGCTTCGCTAGAGGATTGATAGGGGAACAGAGGTCTAGTCAGATACCCCTGAGTTCCGGCCTCGGGCTGCGGTTCATTGTCTTTGTCTTGTATGGTCCGCCAGACTTGTTCACAATTAGAGGTGCTTGAAGGTGCTTGTGTGAACTGATTGAGCTTGAGACCCCTTGGTTCCCTTCTTACTGTGTATGTGCCTAGAGGCGTTGAGACAGGCCCAGAAAAGGAGCGGGTCATTGTGTGCAGTGGCTCCCACCCAGTCTTGGGCCACTAAAACGGCCGCTGGCGGAACGTGCTGCAGGTTCACAGTTTTGCCAAGTTCCTTGAGCCGAGACTTGACCCACACGCATGTGTTAAAGGTGACTGAGCTCTGCGGTAAATACGGCGATAAGGGAGGGGAGCTTCACTTCTTGACATCTACTGTCTCACTCACAGAAGTAGGGTTCCCTTCAATTATTTTTAGTCAACCCTCAACCCTCTCCAAATTAAGTCTGCTCAGGCGCACCACCCCTTCACCTTCGTCATCATGGCCTTCACAATGCACTCCCACTCGGGCCAGTTCTGCCCCGGCCACGCCAAAGACCAGCTCGAGGACATCATCCTGCACGCCATCAAGATCGGCTACAAAACCATCGGCCTGACAGAACACATGCCACGCACCGCCATCTCGGACCTCTACCCAGAAGAGGTACACCTTCCCAACCCCTTCTCCCCTCACCGTCACCACATGACTCACTCACCCCCTTTTCCAGTTAACCCCCTCCCCGCAAGAATCCCTCGCGGTCCTCGCCCCGCGCCACACGGCCTACCTCGCCGAAGCCGCCCGACTGCAGGCCAAGTACGCGCCGCAGATCCACGTCCTCATCGCCTTCGAGAGCGAGTGGATCCGCCCGTCCTACGGGTCCCTCGTGCAGTCCCTCGCGGCCCACCCGGCCGTCGACTACTTCATCGGGTCGATCCACCACACGCGCGGCGTGCCTATCGATTTCGACGCCGCCATGTACGCGCAGGCGGTGGCGGCGTGCGGCGGGATCGAGGGGGGGTTGTTCGAGGCGTATTTTGACGAGCAGTTTGAGATGTTGAGGGGGTTGCGGCCGAGGGTGGTGGGGCATTTTGATCTGGTGAGGTTGTTTAGTGAGGAGCCCGGGAGGGCGTTGAAGGATGACAGGAGGGTGTGGGAGAGGGTGGTGCGGAATCTGGAGTTTGTGAAGGGGTATGGGGGTTGGTTGGAGTGCAACACGAGCGGGCTGCGGAAGGGGCTGGCGGAGCCGTACCCGAAGAGGGAGATTGCGGAGGAGTGGGTGCGGATGGGCGGGCGGTTTACGTTTTCGGACGATAGTCATGGGATCGCGCAGGTCGGGACGAATTACTGGAGGGGGCTGGACTATCTGGAGGGGATCGGGGTCACGGAGCTGTGGACGCTGGAGAGGACTCAGACGGGGGTGGACGGGGTGAAGGGAGAGTTGGTGGAAAAGAGTGTGTCGGTTGGGGAGTTTAGGGCGAGTTTACAGCTGTCACCTTGACTTTGCTGCTCTGGAATATGGAGGACTGGAGATATAGATGGCTGATCGAGGCGGTTGGCTCAGTGGCGCCTCAAGCCTTGGCGTGCTAGCTACTCCTTAATTATGTCCGTGTTCGTCCACTTTGACCGCGTCCATGAAGAAACCGAACGAGCGTGTAATCAGCTCATCTCCAAGCTGTCACTGCTTGCTTCGCCCGTGTATAAACAATCATCTCAGTCGCCCCCACTGCTGCGTCTGCCACGGGACAACAGCCCTTGCCCATGGGATTGCAACTCCAGTCATCTCTGGGCAAGTGCTATGTCATTGACCAAGTACTTTCCCAGCGACCTGCCGCTGGAAGGATTTGGTGTGTGTACCGCGCGACGTAGGTTGACCGTTTCCTTGCCTTCTGCCCGGTGCATGGTCAGGGGACGGGAAATCCTTACCACGTGTGCTCCCAATTTCAGACACGAGGGGAAGCAGTTCATTCTCAAGGACATCATCCCAGGCGACTTCGATTACGTTATTTCGCTACAGAAGCACGTCGAGCACTCTCCCCATGTCCGAACAGCTGTGGATAGCATTCCTGAGCGGCACATTCTCGTCTTCCCCTACCTCGAGAAGGGACTGCTCCATGTCGACATCGCAGCCCTTTCTCGCGTCGCCAGAAAGGCCATCATAAAGGATGCTCTCGCAGGCCTCGCTGATCTGCACGACAAACACATCATTCACACCGGTTAGCCACCCCTGTACCGGATTCTGACATGTATGCTGACATGGTTCACAGATATCAAACCCACCAACATCATGATGGATTCCTTCAACCAGAATAACGGCGACCTTGGATGGCGCAACGTCCAGATCACCGACCTGGAATCTGCGGTGGTACTTCCGCCCAAGGCCAAGGGCCTCACGGACCGCTTGTCGGGGAACCACTTCTGGAGAAGCCCGGAGGCTTGGGCTCGGGGAATCCAAAATACCCCGTCCGACATCTACTCCTTTGCCATTGTGGTGAGTTCTTCAGTGAACAAAAAACAACCACAGTACAAAAGTGCTGACTGGTAGGTACTCAGGCAATATTCGCATGGACAGGGATGATGGTGTTTTTCTCAGACGAGGCGAACCGTACTTCCCCTGAGGAGCAGGCGGAGCTGATCCTCCGGCTCCACTTGTCATTCTTTGCCAGCGAGATGGAGGATTTCGAGGGGTTTATCGCTTACCACGGGGGAGACGACAATCCATTTGTTGAGCGCCTCAAGGAACTGCTCTGTACCTTCAGCGAGGAGGAGCCGAGGCTGCCCTTTGGGAGATGGCAGCAGGTGGACCCCGAGTTCAGGGACCTCATCTGCAAGATGACCTGCATGGATACTTTCCGGAGAATCACGGCGCGGGAGGCGTTGCAGCATCCTTGGTTTGGTGAAGCCTAGGAGGTCTGGCACTCCTGTTGCAGGCTGTTGGGTGTAAGATATATCCAGTCAAAGACGAATAAGCACATTGTTCGACGGGTGCTTGGTCCACTCCTTCCTGTTTGCTGGTACAAGTTCTTCAGCCATCTCGGAGAATCAATCTGTGCCCAAGTGGAAGAGATTAACGTTAACCATTGCGAGGAATGTAAATGATTTTCAAAGTTGGCTTCAACGTCGCTTCCTCCTCTGCCTGTGTGAATGATACGGGACCCTAACCCTGGAATCAAGCACAACGAGGTGCCAAATCTACGCCGCACTGTGTTTATGCACTGGCGTCTGTTGACGTCGGCTCGAACCAGTCTTGGACCAAACATCAAACCTTCCACCTGCATGCCCGAACACCCCCAAATCCGAAGAGAAGAAACACACCTGTCACCATGTCGCATATGACGAACCCGCTGGCAACGCCAGACCAACTATTCCAGCGACGCTCCTTTGGCGCTCTCCCGATCGAACTCCAAGACACCATCTTCTTCGCGACACAGTGCCTCACCCAGTCCGCCGGCGTCCTCCTCCAGCTCCCCCAGTCCGTCACCGCCCAGGCCAATGTTCTCCTAGCGCGATACTGGCTCGTTGAGCCCAGCATGTCTCACGAATTCAGCGTGCGCTTTCCCCCCTCCCCCCTCCACCTTCCAACCCGCAACCCAAACAAACGACTAACACCTCCTCCTCCTG
>Ga0247824_10000528_pt1 | contig 19084 bp, 28 predicted proteins | sample 13C_PalmiticAcid_FD_194412 | JGI IMG/M metagenome (GOLD analysis project Ga0247824, IMG submission 194412) | Soil microbial communities from agricultural site in Penn Yan, New York, United States - 13C_PalmiticAcid_Day48 | ecosystem: Environmental > Terrestrial > Soil > Agricultural land... | reverse complement strand
CAGTGCCGCCGATGGTGGGTCCACTGCTTGCAGATTGTGTCTGTTCGATGTCTTGTAACTGAGCCGTTCGCCGTACATCCTCTGGTTTAGCGACGTAAGCGGTCCTTGGTATTCATTTTCCGTGGAGAAACGGAAGACAGGCAGCACAATCCAAGATGACTCATTCTTGCTTGTTAACGGCGTTCTGCATGTAGCCTTTGATGTTGGTGACAGGATTGAAATGGATGTGAGTCTCTCTATCCGTTTACTAGCGATCGGTGATTTCCGGCTTCAGCAAACTTTCTGACTCTTTGTACCACCATTCATTCGTCCAATCCAGGGTCAATACAACGATTCCTACAACTCATATCCTGCCGATTTCTAATGGCGCTGTGTTTCCATACCTCCTATTAGACGAACATGTTGACAACTTTTGGATGGACATTCCTCTCTTCAGTACTGCTCGTACGATCCAGAGGCTAAAGCAAAGGATTCAAACATTCGTGGAGGGCGAAGCGGCGGTGGACTACCACAAGATTGACGTGATTCTTAACGCAACTGACAACAAATCCTGTTCCGCGTCTTTTATCGGAGCCGCTGGGTGGATAGCGACTACGGCCCTCGAAAGTTGAAAGCTATCCTGTTTCTGAGAACCATAGCCGCCACCACGACGGTCGAGTGAGTAGCTTGGACGCTAGACATATGCTTGTCCCAGAAACTATCCAGCTCTCGACGAATGGAGCCAACTTTCAGCCGTATCCGAACGGCTTCCGATTCCAACGATAGAGATACCTTTCCCTCCTTTTTTTGCTATTCTCTTTCACTCTCAACCCTTGTTCTTGCGCGAAATACATGTGTAAACTATACCGATTTTTTATGGCGATAATCCAAGCTGTTGTCAAAACTGTTTAATGATGCCCGTTGTTGGTTCTCTCTGTATCAAATTCATGATGGGGGTGCAATGGATCCGTTGGGTGCACCCATAACTACTCCTGGCACGATGGTACTTGACATGGGTTGACCTTCTGAACCAGTGACGAACATGCCTCTAGAATTTGCCCCCGGTGCAAATTCCGATGAAGTGCCTTCGTTCTTGATCTCTTGCAAGGACCCATCGGGCATGTACTCCATCCTAACAACTTTGTCCTGATTCCGCAAGTATTGCCAGTGATAGTACTGTCGTTCGTGAACAAAAGTTGCTGTATCCTGTTTGGCGAGATGATCCCGGAAGGACTTGTGTTGCAAGAGTGTCAAGAAGTGTAAGCAGTGAGGATAGCTGGGCGAAGGAGAAAAAAAACAAGGCAAGTGTTCCTTTGTCAGCTGAGAGTTGCTCTGGAAAGCAGGGAGGTGGAGGGGAGAAAGCATAAGAAAGCTAGACGTACATGATATACTTGGCATATTCTGGTTTCCGAAAGTATTGAAGGTAGTCGATGTAGCGCACAAAGGAGTCTTGATTGAAGTACTGTTGCTGTGCAAGGTCTGTCTCCAACAACGATTTTTCGGACCCATGTTAGTTCCAAGGCTGCTCATTGCCTAAGCAAAAACATCTTCGCGTCAATGAGAGACCGAACGTACGGTGTAGGTACCATGGGTTGGAGAGGCATTGCACAAACTCGAGTTCGATCTGGAACCGCTTCAACTGCTCGTACTCATCTTCCGTCGTGAAAGTGTTGGGTGGTGGTCCTGAAGACGCTCCTGCCAGTGGTGATGAGGCTTCCTGATCCATAGCTTCTGAGTGCACCTTTTGATGATCTTAGTGGAGGAGAAAGGGGAGTGAAGGGGAGGGCGAGCTTGCTTCTACCCATGAGAGCAGTCATGAACTTTGCCACCGTTTTCACCGTTTTGGAGGTCCTGGTGGCTATGCGCAGCCAACTGGGATGGTGGCAAAAGAAGATTCTTTAACGGTCGAGCCGCAGGATCTCTCGCTTCTCTTCCTTCTCCCTCGACTCTCATCAGGATCCTTTCTCGCACAACCTCCATCGCTGCAAGGAATCCTTCATGCCAGCGAACGTCTTCTTCAAGACAGGAACCCATCACGTCCTGTGCAAAGTAAGCTAGTCGTGATGCCACAGCACTAGCTCCGATATGCATAGTACAACCATGCGCCGATGGTGTCTCTACACTCCACACCTCCCTCACCCCACACACCTCCCATTTTAGATCCCAGGGCTGGATCAAACAGAGTTCCCTTATCCTTCAGATTATGAGGACCGCTGGGATAAGGACCATGTTCGTCTACCTTGCTCCCCGACTTCTTATTACTGGTCTGAGATCGTCCAAGGTTTGACAACACCCATCACCAACTTTCGCGAATTGTCCAATGTTATGGCACGCTGGAACGGAGGTGATGATCAGGAGTGGCGTATGGAAGCTCTGGAAGCCTTGCTGAACCAAAAGGCTGATCGTCCTCCCCCACCGGATTCCCGTGATACTCGCAACAGACGTGGATATGATAGCCCGTTGGCAGATTTGGGCGATTTGGAACCGGAGCGTAGATTTGAGGAAGGCGTGGACTCGGATGGAGATATCATTATGGAAGGCACCACCAGTCACCGCAGCCCAAGAAGCGAGAGGAGTTACTCCCCCGAACGCGGATCAAAAGAAAGTGATGGAGATGCAGAGTCTGATTACTTTAGCAAGGAGGAGCGAGATCGATTCTTCACTACGATCTTACCAAAGATGCAAGCCTTGGCATTGCGACTACCTGAACTGGTTAAGAAGCCCATCCCACTGTTGAAAGAGCAAGTGGACATGGCTGTTACACTCAGTCAAGAGCAGGTATGAAATGTAGGACGAGGGGCGATATTATTACCCACTGTCGTCCCATCTACGACTCTTACTGATCGTCCATAGATACGATCTTTTTTTTTTTACGTGGATAGATTGCATGCTTGCTAGCCCATGCCTTCTTCAATACTTTCCCTTGCCGGAACACACCCAATCGAGGTACGAGAAAACGCAGAACCGAATCGTCATCATCAAAGCCAGGCACCACCACCAGTAGCAGCAGTGATCAGAGCACAATCAAGCGCCGATACCAAGAAGGAGGACAAAAATTGAACCAGGCTCCAAAAGACCCTCATGGCACTCAGGCAAAAACAAAAGGTCGATTCACAGGAGAGTTCCGCAATGCTGATGGACAAATGTCACTTTTCGCATATTTCGGCAAGGTGGACCCTAAGACGTCAGCAACCGCGCTTTCAAAGGAGGTGCCCAAGGAGGCTTCAAGGGCACCTGTGGAAGTAAGGAGCGATTCAGGCAAACCAGAAGAGAGTCGCAGCAGTAACGTCAGTGTCATCAGTGGTACCAGCAGCAACCAAGGAGACAGCAAGGGCAAAAGTGAGCAACCCAAGGAGCCATTTTTGCGGTATCCATCCATCAACTTTTGGACCCTGTTTTGTGCGGATCGATCAGAGTTCTCATGGTCTTCCAGCAATCCAGCCAAAATCCGTTGCATCATTCATTATTTTGACCGCGTTACAACGGAGAGTAAGTGGAGCTCCTGCATTTGTTGGTATTCCGCGTTTCCTGAACTTGCCTTCCCCAGAAACTGATTGTTGTCCCTTTGGTCATTCTAGTGCCACAGGGGACCGTTACCTTCCATCGTCAAGTGTTGAAAACCCCCGTCTTATTGGAGGACGGCGAACGCGTTAGCACGGAGCCGTTTACCTATGTTCAGGTGCGAGTGGATGTGGACAGCCCATTGGAAGATGAATCACCACTAGGAGCCTTACAGCTGGACTTTGCCAACAAGGTCATCGGAGGAGGAGTTCTTGGTCATGTAGGTGTCATGTCATTTGAGTGAGTATGTTGGACAAGGATGGCATCAACAATGTCGACCCTTGTCTAACACATCTTTTGCTTGATCTATTTCACGCGGTTGTCCGTGATAAAAAGGGAGCAGTTCAGGAAGAGATTCGGTTCGTGATCTGTCCAGAGTTGATCGCCGCACGGCTGTTCACACAGACTCTACAAGAGAACGAAGCTCTATTGATGAAAGGCGCAGAGAGGTATTCCAACTACAATGGATACGCAGGAACATTTACATGGCATTCAAATCATGTCGACAATACACCAAGGTAAACAAGCCGTTCACCAAAAAAAAAAAAAAAGATTGTCCATGATATACCTCTCTTCCTGCACGCGTCTCAACCAAAACCTTTATACAACTTCTCATAGGGACTTTCTGGGTCGTCGGAAGACCGAGATCTGCGCGATAGACGCTATACCCTTTCGATCCAAAGAGCAACGGTTGCGTCAGTTCTCACGACGCAATATCTTGCGTGAACTGAACAAAGCCGTCGTCGGATTTCGACGATCGCCTATCACAGCATCCGAGTGGGGGTTATGCCGTGCAGAACCTTCACCCACCGATGTGACTGAGATCGCCACTGGCAACTGGGGGTGTGGTGCGTTTGGTGGACACTTGGAACTCAAATTCATGATTCAACTGCTGGCAGCATCGGTATGTGGAGGATACTCCAAGGATGATCAGGATGATCGCTTACCGCTTGGCAGGAACATGATCTACTACACGTATGGACTGGAGGAGCTGGGTAAAGAGATCGAGGCGTTCACGGCACATCTTCTCGCCAACCCCCGGGTCTTTGAGCCATGTAAGTGTTGACCATCTCTTTAGAACCAAGGGAACAAAGTACAGTCTTTGGGACATGTTCTAAATCATCGCCCTTTTCTGATTCAACGCTAGCCATGATCCTCGAATGCATACTCCAGTACACAAACAAGTCTTCCCGAGGAGAGATTGTTGGCTTGCCACGGAAAAGTCTACTCGATTACATTGGTACAGGACTTGGATTCCCTTCGGTCTCTTCGACGTTTTCTTACACGAACGATACCAGCCCGAGCTCACTGGACGACACCACCGTGTCTCCATACTTTGAATGAGGAAAAAAGACGACTATGGAACGCGATGATTCGCAAGACTTGAAAGATGATACCGAATAACAGGAGTATGTGGATCGTATTCACGGATCGGATATCTCAATAAATCTCATGGTAGTTCCTGGACTTCATCGCTGCTGGTGCTCAGTTAGATGGAGGTGATTGGACCCCTGATTCACATAGGGAAGGATACCGAGGGTACTTTCCGATGGCGCACCCTTCTGACTGGTGTAACAATACTCTCTCAAACGCCTTCCTGAGCTTGGTGTAATGAAGTTCCCATGCTCCTCGGGTTGCCATATCGTTACGAACGCACCGTTATACGTCTTATCAATAAGATCCACACTACTGTCGTTTCCATAGAGCTGATTGTTGTTATTCTCATGGTCAATGCGGCTGTCTTGAAGTCTCTGGTAGGATGCCATGATATTGGTGACGCGGGTCTAGCAGTGGGATTGGACAAACGATTCATTAGTATTGAAATTGTGCGCAATAAACAGAACTCTGAAGCCATCGTCATGCAGCGGTCCTTACTCTGACTTTCAGTAGATTGCGAGGCTTTGAATATAGGCCCCGGGATCCTGCTCATTCTCTGAACGCATGGTTTTCTTCGGTTCCTTCTACACCTGCATGGTCTGACAGGGTCCCAATTCCACAATCGCATGGTGTGACAGGAGGTATTAAAAACCGTTGTCGCCCGTTTCTTTCTTTCTTTCTTTTCTTTCTTTCTGTCCGTCCAGCATCTTCCCACCTAGACACACACACATACTGTGACATACATACACACTTGCCGTTTCCACCAATGCCTCGACGCGCCCCCTCCACTACCTTGGTCACCCCTGTCCCTAAGCGCTCTTTACGAAGCTCTGGATATGCCCCATCTACCGTCCCCATTCCTAACCGCAACAGCTTTATGCGACCGCAGCCCCGTCGCAGCCCTTATGACAAGCCGGCCGATCCTAAGCAACAATTGATTGCTTTCCCTAGGAAGTTCTCAAGCAAACATCGTCCCCAACGTCCGATGGGGAAGGAAGGACAGCCGCCAGCTGCTGTGATGAGATGCCCTCAACATCTTGCCCATATGGTCGTCTGCAGGCTATGTCTCCAAAGGGGAAATAGTTCTCAAGATGTTTGCTTTTCAGTGCTTTATGGTTGCAGGAGAAGATGGTGGAACGGGATTCATGGCTTCCCGCGGATAAATGGGGGTAAATGGGAGCCCATGGCCAATCAAGCTACCCCTGACGTGACGCTTGACGATGACGAGTACGGAATCGAGCTCCCCATTTTTTCCCGGGCAGATGAACTTGTGTTCGAGGGTGCATGCTTCGAAATGGCAACCGAAGAACATCAAGAGCTGGATCAATCCAGGCACGCAAAGGTTCGAAAACTCCTCCGTGATGAAAAGGATGCCAAGTACTTTTCTCACCGGGCAGTTAGGGATCTTCTTCATACCTGCGAGCAAATCTATGACGAGGCTTTAAAGGCGGCTTGATATCGCTACTTCAATGCTCAATAAAGCGTTGGTCTGTACTCAAGATTCTGCTGATGAGGCTGCCGCATCAACTGAAAGACGTATTGCCATGGCCGTGAACCTTGGAATCTTGCCTGCTCCTTCTCCTGCCGTGAACTTTGAAATCTTGCCTACTCTTTCACCTGAGGTTGTAAAAAAAGCTGTTGATCAAAAAGATATACCAAGGGCTAGGAGAAGAGCAACTGTCCCCCAGAGTACCTGACTGAAAGCGCCATTTTGTCCGCGCTCAATGAGGACGTCAACAAGGCTAAATGGTCTGGCAACAGACAATGCTCCTTGGCGGACCGCCAACAGTCTATTTTGGCCCAAGATTCCATCCCAAATCAGGATGATTCTACAGCGACCCACTATACCACAGAGTATCTCAATTCCTTGAATCCCACAACCCACACTTGGGATTCATGTTACGAATCAGGATGATTGGTTGACCGACTTTCAATCGAAGCTCAAAAGGAGGAAGGTCCGGAGTAACGGTACACGACTCATTGTTCGAGCCCTTGATTTTAGAGTCATCGATGCCGAGATCATGACAGGCCCTTTTAAAGGTCGAAATTACTTCATCCCAAGGATTCCACTCACCACAACAGAGGATGGGTCATTACCAGTCATGTTCCGGAGGTGCCAGTTTCCGGTTAAGCCAGCCTTTGCAATGATCATCAACAAGGCTCAAGGACAGACTTTGACTAATGTGGGGGTGTGCCTCCCGCAGCCTGTCTTTGACCACGGCCAGTTGTATGTTGCTCTGTCGTGGTGTACAGATCGCAAGAACTTGAAGGTTCTCATCAAAGGCAAGGAAGGGGAACCAGGTGTATTCACACGCAATGTCGTTTATCATGGGGTTTTAGATTAAGAGGTCAATAAAAAGGGGTGAATGTCAAACCCGCTTGGCCTAGGCCAGGGACCCGGACAATCTCGATTGATCAGTATGGCAAGGTGCTTATTCACTTGCCACTTATTGGCTTCGGCTGCGAGAGACCGAAAATCTCATGGGATTAGGAGAGGTGATGTATATAAGATCGCCATCGTGTGATTCTCCTCAACTGCAAAATCTTCTCTGTGGCGGACCCTTTCTCGACTGCCAACTGTGTCACTTCACACTCGTCATGTCCCTTCGATCCTCCAGTGCGTTTTTTTAGTATCCATAAATCTTCACGGGGAGAGATTGTGGGTTTGCCTCGGAAGGGTTTCCCGATTACATTGGTACAGGACTTGAATATTTTTTTTTCTATCTGGACTAGTACTAAGGTGAATGGTACTCAATGAACGGCATCATTTGTTCATGCCATGGAGAGATTAGTAGAAACGAACGACAATTAAAATAATGAGGGATGTGGTGCGAATAGTGTTGCTCAGTTGATCGATAACGGGCTCGTCGTTACAAGTAGTCCAAGCCCAAGACTTCGCCGCGATTTTGTGCTCTTCGGCTGCTGCTGCCCTGGAGTGCCCCTCCTGGTTGATCTGGGTTGCTTCCAGAAGCGCTAGGATCTCCACGCTCAAAGTCATCGATCATTGCGTCCTGAAAGGATCGAGTGAGAAGTTCATCTTTCTGGTCCGTATTCAACAACAGGTCGTATCCCAGGATGTAGGCTAGCAACATGGAGACAATACATGATTAGATCCTCCTGTGCATTTTGGACAGTGCACTATGATCATCACAACGCTGTTAGACAAAAACACTTACATCGCCATTCTGATCGTAGACCCTTGATCAGCTCTTCTGCCTGCTCGGGCTCGAGTTCACCACTGGCAGGGATAATTGTTTTCGACGTGGTTGGGCCAGGTACAACCGGCGAAGAAGGGCCTCCAAGACTGATCCTGACTCGTTTCTGACCTCCTGGGCTGCTACTGTCGTCGACACCAACCCCGCTACCGCTACCACTTCCAGGATCCAAAGTAGGTGAATTAGGCGTCTGCTTGATTCTCGCGCGGATTTTCTGGACTTCGTCATAGAACTTTAGGAACCTTCGCCTGAGGAACATTGTCAATAGAATACTCTTGACATCCACCACATTCACATGCGCATGAAGCCAGTCCATCTTTTGTCGGTGACGGAGCTGATCCCCGATGGAAAGGCAGTGGTCATCCTCGATCAGCTTGTAATGTGCCATGATCATGAGCATCTTCTGGAAGGACACACCTTTCAGAGCCTCAGTCTCCTCTCCAATCTTACCCAGCTCGTAGTCGCCAGACGTAGCACCTCCAGCTGTATTGTTCGATTGGCCGAGGGTACCTCTTAGAGTGGCGGTGCCCCAACGGAAGAGTCTCTTTGCTTTTGTAAATCCTGTTCCAGGGATAGGATCCATTGACATGGCCACATCCGTGTACAAGAAGTTGTACATACGACGTCTTCGTCGAGTCTCCACTTTGTCCAGATCAGCGATCGCCGAGTTGAAAGCATCCAGGTTATAATCCAGATCCACCTTGTAGCTAAGGTCCGTGTCTGCATCTACGTTCAACTTGGCATCCTCATTCCTGTTGAGCTTGGCCAACCGTCGACTCGCCCTGCTCAAGATGAGAATCTTCCTTCTTGTGTTTGTCCTTGGCGCAGAGGCACTGATGGCACCTCTACCAGAAGGGTTCGCGTACAATTCTCTGGCCGACTTGTTGACAAAGTTTGGCTTTGCGGTTTCGAGTCTGGACTGGAGCTTGACAAGCGAGTGCTCATCTTTGTAGATCCGCACGTCGAATACCCCTCTCAGTTTCTAATCCACGTAAAGGAACGAGATCCAGAGCTATGAGTTGAAAAATTCATGATCATCCAACACAAGACACAATCAAACTATTAACCGCAATCTCTTGTCCTCGCATCCTCAATACTTACACCCAGGAATCGGGCCAAATCCTGCTTTTGAATGTATCCTGTGTGTTCTGTGTCGACTTCTGCCCAGAATCGTTTGTAATGACGGATCTCTTCACGGGTGATCAATGAAAATCCTGGCGCGATCTGATACACATAAGAAAAGTTGTGCATCACCACGACGATGAACATGTTGGTGAAGATATACATCGAGATGATGTTGAACGTGATAAAGAGAGTGTAAGCCCATGCTGTCGAACCACAATCCGATAGCAGGTAGTTGTCGGGTTGATTCACACATTCCGGTCTTTCCAAGGCGAAATCGTGCATCAGATCGTTCCAGCCCTCTCTAACCAGTTGAACATCCCAGTCCCGATAATGATAGTTAGTTCAGACAGGCTTCACACGCCGATTGGAAAGAGAAAGCACAAAGCAGTCAGCCTGAACGACTTACCCAGTCGACATTCTGGCCATCATGAGCATTGTTGTGCCAATGTTGCGGAAGTTGACATGCCTTGAGCCGTTGGGTCCAAAAGCTGTCAGTCCAAAGATCTCCATGAACATGATCCCATAGACTGCAAACACGACGAGCCAGACTGCAAACAAACTGGAGATGGATCTCATACTCGCACTATATCCAGCAAATAGCCGTGCATTGAATGGTTAGTCTTTAGGCGCAAAGTCCGTCTCCACCGACAGCATTACAAAATACACATTAAACAACACTCACGCCATGGTCATGAAGAGCTGGTTCAGGCTGTCACTTTGCGGTACCAATCGGAACAGGATCGCCGTCAAGAACAGCTTCTGCGTCTGAATAACCGACTGCCGAGTCAATCCACAGAGCCGCAGGATAGTGACGAATAGTGCAAGGGTCGAGATGGAGCCATTGTAGAGATTCCATCGGTTCACTCGATAAGCACGCCATCCCAATCCGCAGATCTTGGCGAACGCCTCAAAAACAAAGACCACTAGGAAGGCCAAGAATGTCCAGTTCATGATTTCTTCTCCACTTCCAGATTTCACGTGTTCAGTAGCCAGGACAATGCCGTTGAGAATCGTGACAATGGTCAATAGGCGAGCGAACCACCCTCTCTTTGGTGATACGATGCGGAAACAAAATGCTCGAATGGGATTGGGAGGTGGGTTGTATGTCGCTTTGCTCATCTTGATGCCTCTCAAAAGTTTCTTCAGATCCATCCATCGTCGTTGGTCCGCTGTCATGAATGCTGTTCCTGTTCGCTTTGTATAGTTCTCGATCACAATCGCCACGAACAACGCCATCACGAAGATTCCTCCCGCAAGGTTGAACAACACGAAGAAGATACCATTGTAACGAGATGCGTCCGTGCTTGGCTGGAGTCCAAGTCCTGCAATGTTGCGAGCTGACTCCATCACTCCTGACCATCCTTCCTGTGAAACGGTCTCAAGGAGAATCAAAAACGAAGCTCCAAAGTTGTTGAAGCTGTACTCATGTGGATTCGCCCAGACGCGTGGGACGATAATCTTCGATTCTGGGTCCAGGAATAATCCAACACAATCATTGATGCCACGAATACCTTCACTGCTATCGTTGCATCTGAAAAAGAGACCTGAGAAGAGCCGCATGCCATAGATTGCAAAAGGGACGATCAATGCCATACACAACATGGATGCATCGAGGAGTTGAGGAAATCCTGCAACAAGGACGGCGTGGAACGTATCCTTAATATAGGCGGATTGATTGATTAGGCGGAGTGCTCGCAAGGCCTTCAGAGAACGGAAAAATCGTGAGGTTCCTTGCGACTTTGTGAGATTCGCAACTAGAGGCGCATACAACGAGAGGAGGACAAAGAAATCGATTTGGTTCCAGAGGGTCCTCAGATAAGCGTCTGGCGTAAAAAGGAAGCCATCTGCAATGACTCGAATCAAGAACTCGGCTGTGAAGATGGACACGAAGACGTAGTCCGTAACAACCACAACCGATGACCGATGTTGTGGATCCAATTGGATCTGGCGATATCGCCATCGAGGCGTGGTGATGACAGCAACAATGACACTTGAAAGGATAGCCAGGGTGATAAATGCATTGAAAGGCCGGCTCAGCATCACATTTTCCTTTGAGCCGTTGATGCGGGATCGCCTACCAGGAGTGACGACCTGCTGAAGGAAACGCCTAAACCTGTTATTTGGACCAAATATGAAGAGAGAGCGCCTGCGAATATCGACCTTAGTGGTATCTTCCCCACTCTCACCATGGGCATGGTGTGGTGTATGGTAGAACCTCCTGAACCCCTCCATTTCGTCAGCCCTGTCTTGAGACAAACGACTGCGTTGCGGAACAAATTCATGATCACCTTTTAGGCTCGATTCGCGTCCATGGCGGCTCTTCCTGTGGTTGGTCCGCTCCGTCAGTGGATCCTTTTCAACGCTGTGGAAAAGTTCATTGTCGCCCAATAGAAACTGGCGGGCAAGTTCCTTGCGCATCCTGTGGATCAACCCAGTTGGAATGTAATGCACACCAATCGATTTTGTGTATCGTTTGAGGTAGCTCTGAAGATAAAGCACGAACTGCCTCTCCTTTTCCTTGGGGTAGCCCCTTCTTGCGGCGTAATCCTGAATCTGCTGTGCATGTTTGGCGTCCTCTTTCCCTCCCTCAAAGTTCTCCATAATGATCGCGATGAGCATGTTCACCAAAACAACTAAAGTTATCAGCAGAATGATGAGGTTAGTGGGGTGAGGACGTCAAGCCAGAGAATGGGGGTTGATAAACGCAGATCTACTCACAGTTTGCAAAGCTGTAAAACGCGATGATAAAAATCACGGCCACGACAATCTGATGCCATGGCATACCCACAGACATGACATTATATAGAATGTCAGTCCAGTTTTCTCCAGAGAAAATCTACCGTTATGAGCAAGTATTAGGAATGGCTCCATACATCCAAATCGATATCACCAACAAGGTTCCTTGCACCCACCTGGTACATCCCAAGGTAGCTGACATAGAAGTCTGAAAAATTCATGCTGGATGAATCCGCGGGGACGACCTCTCTGAACAAGATTCCTGCCATGACTGAGACGACCACCAAGAACATTGCAATAAAGGATATCAGATTGAGCAAACCAATCCAGCTACCAACGACTCGTTGCTACAGTGAATAGAGAAGCACTGGGGTTATGATGCCGTACTCATGCCTGCTGTCAAACCTCAAGGAATCCGGTTATAGTTCAAACTTACAATAAGGAATCTGAGGCGCTCGATGTAAATGATTGGTCTGTATACTCTGAGAACCTGAAAGACGGTCAGATATACGTAGGCGCGACTGTTGCGGATAGAAGGGATCTGGATAATCAACGTTGCGATCGCCAGGAACAGGTCGATATTGTTCTTTTTGCTCTTGAAAAACTCCTTGGGTGTGGGAATCCAGATCATAAAGCGTATACCGACATCAACAGCAAACGCTGCGGTGAATCCGAGTTCGGCGCGATCTATCAACAAAGAACATGGGTTAGTATGAAAGTGGGATTCCTGCCTCAAGATACTTTCAGGGTGATGGAGTTCGATATTAAGATCCTTTTACTCACTATACAATAGGACTTGAGTTGGAGATGACCTATATTGCGGCATGCTTTGGATGACGAGGTCCGCAATGACGATCACCACCCAGAAGAACTCCAACCTATCGATCTTGTCCCTCTTCCGCTGATTGTTGGTATCGTCGGCATACGTAAAATTGGCGACGCTCTGCATGAGAATGTCGTTGCTATTGAGCCAGAGAGACCGTCTTGGATCAGTAATGGTACCTAAACGTTCAAAACCATCTTCATCCATTGCTTCCACTCTGTAGCTTACTTTCCCGCGCCCTCCTTGTTTTCCATTTCATCTTTTTCCTTATCATCCTTGCTACTTGCATCTTTCGCATTTTCCGTGGCGTCCCCGCTGCTCGACTTGAACGCAGAGTTATTGGAAGAGTCGTCCCTAATCTTGGCGAACGTCTCGTTGATGACCGCCACGAACAGGTTGAGAATCCAAAAGTTCATGATGAGAACCACCAGAACAAAATAGATTGACGACCAGCTGTATTCTGCATCCATGATCTTGTACATCATATCCGTCCAAGTCTGTCCTGTCATCAACACATAGACTGGTACCATCGCGGAATAGATATTATCGAACGAAATGGCGCCGTCAAAGTTCACGCCGGTATCCTATTGAACATAGTCCATAGCGTCAACAATACAGGCATTTTCCCAATCCATCAGGCAGTAGACTACCAGGTTGTGGTTGTACCTTGCAAACATAGCCTTGAGAGCAGGTGTACCCCTTTGCAGCGGTCCGGCTCCTGTGGCCATCAATATCGAGGTAGGACGATCTTCCTTTCGGATCTGATGTATTGTAATGACCCCCACAGAACCGTTCGCCCAGAACCTCTGTATAATTTGTTGACAGAACACAGCGCCGTGAAAAAGATCCCTTGAATGACTGAACTCCGATAATACTAGGTGCAAACGATGGCGGAGGTAACAAGTCAGTATGTGGAGCAATACAGATTTCCTTCCCAGTGACATGTGAACACGAATTCGGGATATCATCGTACCTGAAGATGATAAAAAAGAATGCGATGAAGAGCACAATATTGGCTAGAAGAGGTGCGCTCCTCTTCAGAGAGTGGAGGATGGTCGACGATCCGGATGTGATATTCAACAGGCGAAGCGTTCGAATGGCAGCAAGCGCTTTGAAGACGTACACGCCTTGAATGCCGGCCATCATGAGGCCGCAATCAATCCAGAAAGCAACCACCGCAACCATGTCAATTCGATTGAATGTGTGTCGTAGAAATGGTATCTGCGCCTTGGACTCCACAAACTGCGGCTTGAACTCGATCAATGGATCAATGTATGTTGGAAGATGTTGAGAGATACCCGTCGGCCGTCCAACAGCAAAGTCGATGATCGTCGTTCTTCGAAACTCGGCTCTACTCCTCCCTGGAACCGGCTTCTCTGATTCTTTGGATGTTGTTGCTTGTGCCATGGTGGCCTGCTTTCTGAGTATTGTGGGGTTGGTGTCGTGCAAATTATCCGTCCTTGGCTTCTTCCCAAAGAACTTTCGGATTTTTTCTCCATCCTCGGGGTGTATGAGCAATCCAGATACAATGATCCTAGCAGAGATCTCCAAGCTACATCATGGGCGTATGTTAGTTAGCTAGTACATACATCGAGCGTACCCTACTGCACCGAGAGGCGCGGTCATAATTCTTACGTGTAGATGACGAAGATTGCTAAAAGTCCATAGTCGGTCCAATGCCCTCCCCAGACTGTGTCGTTTCCCAGCGGCGAAGAGACCACTGTAATTAGGAAGATGAGATTCAACAACAACAGGAAAAGCATGAAGAGCTCCACCAGCCTATTAAGAGTCGGTATCCGATGAGAAAAATGCCGTACGAGTCAGCTACTATGTGTCTAAGCATATCGATCCGAATGATTGGCGAGCACTTACGGCTGGTTCAGGAACCGGTTGAGCTTTTTACGGAGCGGATTCTCGGGGCCAAAGATAAAAAGGGATATGCCCTCAAGTGGCGGGTCAATGCGCTCCTGCTGGTTATAGACGGTCTCTGGTTGTAGTGCTAATGGTGTCCTAGATCCAGTAGACTCATCCTCTGCCGGTTGTCCCACAGTGGCTGTGTTCCCATCGTCATCACTCGCTCGAGCCTCCTGCTCCTCTTCCTGTGCATGTTGTTGGAAGATGGAGGGGATATCTGGCACGGGGGGCTGGGGCTGGTGGTGAGATGGGGTTCCCATGACTCTTGTCGATGCCCTGCCCAGGGCTTGCTTTACAGAGGCAAACCTCGAAGAGGGAGCTAATGACGATTTCGCTTGCCTGGACGAGTCTCCAGTCATTAATGTTGGATTGTTATGGAATCCCCTACGACGCCCTAATGGGCGAGGGTTAGGACTTGATCCTGGATGTTCACTTATGATATCCTGCCCACTTGAATCCAGGCGCGAGGCCGGAGAAGGTCGTTTATGACCGGTCCGTTCGTTGATTGAGTTGAGTTCGAATTCGTCCACTGCTGTTGTCTGATCAGAAAACGTTCTGGCTAGTCCTGTCCACGCTGAACTCCCAGCTGCACCGGAATCATCGTCGTATTCTTGCTTGTCATTGTGAAGAGACATGTACCCCTGGCCTTTGCCTAAAGCCATGGAATGGGGGCGATCAGTCGGAAGAAGAGTGGAGTGATCAGTTGAATGAAAAGAGGCTGAAACGTGGTCTTGCACGCGAGGAAAAGGGGTGGGCTGAAGTGACAAGAACGAGAGGGAGAGCGAGCAAAGTGTGAAAGATGGAAGAGAGTGTGAAAAGTGAAGCGGAGAGAAGAAACTGAACCAGGTCTGGTCTGGCCTGGCTCGGCGAAGGCCAATAGCGTGTCCTCACTGCCACGGGCGGCCCAGCCCAGCGCTTGTGTTGCTCTGGGTTTTCTCCATTGTGTACCAATTGGTGTTTGGGCTGTGTTCGTGGGACAAAACGAGGCGGTGTCATGTTTACCTGACTCTGGTCGAGATCCTGCTGCGATGCCGATATCTGCACTAGTACCCAGCTCTGGATCCTGTTCTGGTCCCTGTGCTGCTCCTTGTGTCAATGGTGCTGGTGCTGGGGACGATGTTGAAGTAGACGCAGGCCAAGGCGGAGGTGGTTGCATGGGAGTGCGCGGAATGGAGATGAGTTTGTCAGGAAGGTGATGTAGTCGACAACGCGATGTCAAAGGAAGCTTAGAGACGGAAGGAGAGTAGGGGAGTGAAGGCCAAAGGAACCACGAAGACGGTACATCCCACACATCCCACACATCCCACAACTCTCTCTCCCAAGACGACTAGCTCCATTTCTATTGTGGATAGAGTGTTGTTGATTGAGCGGTCCATTTTTCGGTACACCCCCTACCTGAGGGTGCGCCAAGGTAATTTTAGATCCATCTCAATATGCTTCCCTTCCAACAGAAAAGTGTCACTCCGGCTTTTCTGTGCAGCAACACTTCGCACCCAACGCTTGCACCAACATCTCACTATATATCACCTTGGACAAGGGCCTTCCAGGACACCTCTAAACCACAATCTTGACTCGCTTGTCGTTGTGAACGAGGGATGCCCTCCTTCCCGACATGTCAAGGCCTTGGCTGTTGGCATAACCTGCATGCATAAGCGATATTGGGTCCGTGTGTGCTGAAGAGATGGCATGCAACGCTGCCGCGTTTCCACTCTCGCGTGCACACCAACAGTGCTTCTAAACCTTATCCTGTGCGAGGGAACCCCTTGCCTTTCTTCTGGCAGGCTTTGAACACAAACCCCTGCGACCGACCCGCGGTTCCTTTGTCGCTCTATAAGATTCAGCTGCATCCTCATACACATCATTACTGCTCCTCATCCCTTTTGATCCCAGGGCTGAAGACATTCCTCGCCCTCTCCCTGCACGTTTTCAACCTCCCATTATGACTCCTCTACAAATCTTCCCTAACAACAACCGATGGAACGGGATAAACGAGATAACAGACATTCGTGCGGTGACCATCACTTCAGGCTAGCCCTTGATGGAGCGAGGGCAATTCCATGCACAGACTCGAGCTCCCGAGAGAAAGAGATCGGCCCATTCATGGACGATCATGCCAGTCTTCTTTTACCACTAGTTTGCAGGATTCATATCAGACTTGTTTAATTGATCGCATTGGCGTAGCATAAGACTTTCCACTACTCTCCTTCTGTTTCCATGTATACAATCCTTGTCGAGAGTCAGCGAACAGCAGCTGGCCGTGATTAATGAGACGATGAATGATGGTGGTGAATAAATACAAATGGTGATGGTGGGACTTGACAAGGTCAACCTCTTTCGCAGTGTGGCTGGTTCCCAGATGGCTCACACCTGCTAAGACTGAATCTCGTCGCGTTTGCTGCTTTCGGCCGATCCACCTGATTGATCATGGCTGTATCCAGGTGCACTCGATGCTGTACTCTTGGAAGAACCGATCGGCATGTCTTGATAAGAACTCGCAGTCTGGGACACATTTTGGACTTGGAATGCTCCATCGCCGAACAATAGTTCAAAGGATGGGTTGTTGAACGGTTTATCTCCATCTATTATGAGTTCTAAAGGACCATACAAGGGCAATACGGTTAGCTATATCATCCACACACATCACAGCAACAACAAATTCCGAGGGAGCAGCAATGATTCTATGGAGGGATTGACTTACTTTTCCATGTGGATCGTATTTGGTGGATCTCGGCATCAGCTTTATCAGCAGTTAGTTCTTCACCAGGGGGAACCTCGGAAATTGGATTCTTGTGGTCGATCTCGGCATCAACCTTATCAGCAGTTAGTTCTTCACCAGAGGGAACCTGTGAACTTGGATCCTTGCGGCGGATCCAAATTGGTGGCAGACGTCCAGTGGATGGAGCTCCTCCACCACTACCAATTCCAGAGGGTTGCTTCTGATCCACTCCTCCCTGATCTGAGGTAGGCGAAGCCGGATACACACCCTTGATTCTGGCTAGGATACTTAGGGCCTTTTGACGGTACATCAAGAACCTCAATCGAGGAATAATCATCCGACGGATACTATCGACAGCCATCTTATGCACAATTGGATGCAGCAACTCCATCCTTTGTCTGTGACGCAGTTGTTCCTCAACCGAAAAACAGCTCTCATCTTTGGCTAGAGTGTATCGAGCCAATATCATGAGCATTTTGTGGAACGAGATTCCTGGCCCCTTTCCTGGCTCCTTTCCTGGCTCCTTTCCATCCTTTCCAGCCTGACCCTTCTCAGTGTCGGTGGTAGAGCAACTCGACCCGTTACCGTTTGTAGGATTGTTACCGGTAGTTTCGCCGCTGCCATTTCTCAAAGTCATGACTACCTCTTGGTACAAGAATTCAAACACACGTCGTCTTTGTCGGACGCTAGAGATCTCGTGCGACTTGTACAGCTTGTCTGTTTGGACCACCTTGCCCGCATCAGCTTGGATCCTCTTCTCTACCTGGACTGTCTTCTCTGCCCGGATCACTTTGTCCACATTGGCTGCACGGGCTACTTTATCTGCCCCATCCTTCCCCTTGCCATCCATGGCATCTCTAGCCTTTTTAGCCGCCTCCTTGTCCAGGTTGGCCAGTATTTCCATCTCGGTATTGAAAGCCTTGATGTTATAGTCTTCATAAAGACCTCCCCAATCCTTGACGCGTTTGCCTTGGTCGCCCGGTCTCTCCGTATCCCCATGAACCCCTTGAACCCCTTGAACCCCTTGAACACAGGATAGCCTTTTCCAATAAGTCCATCTTTTCGAGCCCTTTTTCCCGCCTGAGTCGTTTTTCCTGTCTGACCCTCCATTCTGTTCAGTTGAAGGTGTCACGAGTATTTCCATTAGTCGGGCAATTGATCGTCCCTCTTTGTATATCCGCACCTCGAAGACGCCTCTTAGTTCCTATACCCAGAAGAAACAAGATTCGAAAGGTATGGTCAAACGTTAGTATTTCGCCGGGATTCACAGAAAAACCATGACCTCTCCATCTCTGCCGTTCACCCTCTACGCTTACACCAAAGAAATTCTCCAGCTCCTTCTCTTCAAGGCGCCCATTGTGATCGACGTCAATCTTATCCCAGGCCTTCTTGAACGATCGCGTATCATCGCGTGTGATCTGTGCGGTGGGGTACACATAAGAGAACTTCTGCATGACCTCGGCAATAAACATGTTCGTGAAAATGTACATCGAGATGACGTTGAAAGTGATAAAGAGCGTGTATGCCCACTGCGTCGATCCACAGTCCGATTGCAGGTAATCATCACGTCGGTTCACGCACAAGTTTTTGTCCATGGCAAAGTCATGCATCAAGTCTTTCCAGCCCTCTCTATAATCA
>Ga0247824_10000526_pt1 | contig 19136 bp, 9 predicted proteins | sample 13C_PalmiticAcid_FD_194412 | JGI IMG/M metagenome (GOLD analysis project Ga0247824, IMG submission 194412) | Soil microbial communities from agricultural site in Penn Yan, New York, United States - 13C_PalmiticAcid_Day48 | ecosystem: Environmental > Terrestrial > Soil > Agricultural land... | reverse complement strand
TGCCCACACCCCTCCCCAACCCTCACCAACACCTTCCCATACACCTGCTCCGACCCCTTTGTCTCCATCCCCTCCCCGTAGGGACCATCATCTTCACCCCCCCATAGATAGCTACCAATGCCACCATCTTGTTTCAGTTCACCTCCACTCAATGAATGAGTGTCCAAGGCGCCACTCATGCAGCATTCCATGGCACTGACACGGCGGCACTGGGCACAAGGCAAGAGGGCAAGCAGACGGAAACAGTCAAATGGCCCCTCGACTCGCAGCGTGAGCCGCTGGTGATGATATAAAACCCTCCTCGTCCACACTTCCATGTGGACCACAGCTGTAATAAGTATGTAGTATGCATGCCAGTCAAACCCCCACTGAAAACACATGGCAATGAAACAAGACAGGACACATAACACCACCAGTTTGCCAACCAGACATGTTATGATGATGATGATGAGGTATGATGCGGTATGATGAACCTCTCCTCCCCTTAGCTTGCATATGCAGTCTCAAAACAGAAAACGCCACCGAGCCGAACAGATGGATGAACGGATCCCTTGAGCCAGGCACTCCAAAGAGGTCGTGATGATGATGATGAAAACGCCAATCAATGTACATTGTACATACCACCCACCCCGCCGATCAACAAAAAAAAAACGATGCCATGACCACCAAGTCCCAAAGTCAATCCACAAGAGAAACCGAAATGTGAAAATGTCTTTCGTCAAAGTTGAGCGCGCCGACTAGCAGCAACGGAAGAAGAGAAGATAATGCCGAAAGGGCAGCGAGCGAAGCCCTGCCCTGCCCTGTCCTGCCATGCAATGGCGCCGTCAGAAAACCCAACCCAACCCCAATCCCCGCGATGCACATATGCCCAGATATTCCCACCCGTCCAGGGGGAAAATGAAATACACACTGCACTCCCCAGCCGACCCAATGCTTCTTGTTTATGCTTCCCTGGTTCCTAGTATCCCGCGTCCCTGTTTTGTCCATGCAAACCCTTCCCCTGCTCTCCCCTCTGGCGGGTGTTGGGGGGTGTCAAACATCCCCCAAACCACCGAACCAGATGGATCACCACCGCACCCTTCTCTTCTCCCCCCCAAAGGATAAAATAAACACCCTTCAGCAAGAAAGAGAATGAGTGAGCGGGGAGAGACAGAATATGCGAATGTGAAGAGAGAAAAACCCATCATGAAAATGTGTTGAAAAACAGAACCACCGTTTTTTCTTGCTTCTTTCCCTGTCTATAGCCCTCGCGCCAGTTCATCATTGAAAAACAAATGTTGTGCAAGCCTCGCAATGCGGGTATCATCAAATGGTGGTATCAGAGAGGTTCCGTCCGTTCGGGGGTCGCCAGGACATGTCGACGGCGCATGCAATATCTCGGAAGATTTCCCATCCCAACCCAACCCCTCCCAATTCCGTTCGACACCGAATAAACGCCTCCGTTTATGAGAGAGAGAAAACAAAAAGGAAAAGTGATGCCTTGCAGGCAGAATCCTCCCCGCTTGTGGCCAGTGTATTGGCAACAAATCCGTACGAGTCGAGACAATCACGTCCGGCCGCTATCCATGCTAGATTTAGGGCTCGTGTTGGTGAAGACGTTCCTGCCGATGTTCTTGAGCTTGCTGCCGTTCTTGGGGGTGTCCTCTTGGTATGAGACCATGATGTCCGTGACAGGTCCTTTCTTGACCCGACAAAAGAGCGTCGAGAAGAGGAAGCGCTCGCCCTTGTGGTTGTACAGCGGGATCGTGCGGTAGCCCTGCTTGAGGTTGCTGAGCTTGACGGTGTAGGTCGCAAACGGCGCAGACCTGTCATTGTATCCCTTGTCGGCTAGCTTGACGCTGAAGCGTACGAAGATCAGGTCGGGATACTTGGTGGTGACATCGAACGAACAAGTCTGGTTGAACTCGGGGTTGAAACCGTTGTTGGAGACGATCTTGGTGCGCTGCTTGAGCTGCATCTGCTGGGCGGCGGCATACGCGGCCGCGTCGGCCTTGTTCCGTTTATCGTCGGCCATCAACACCTCGACCTCGACGTAGGGGTCCAGGGTGCGCTTCTCGCCCAAGTTCCACGGCCGCATCAGCTGCTGGGCAGAGATGACGTCGATCTCAAAGGCAACCTTCTTTCGCGGGCGCTTGCCCACGCACTCGTCCGGAGACAGGTTGGGCATCAGCTGGATCTGGCGGCCTTCGAGCGGCTTGAGGACGTAGCCCGACTGGGCCGTGCCGCCGTCAAACATGGCTTGATTCAGCTGCATCCCCGTGTCGTAGGTCTGCCAGTTGAGGGCCGCCATCTGCACTCCGCGCTTCCAGTAGATCAGGGGATCAAAGTTGCTCGACGAAATGCGGCCGCCGTTGGGGTACACTCGCATCAGGTAGCGCATGTTGTGGCGGTACACCGCTCTCTTGCCCGCGCCGGCTTGGTTCTTCTCGGCAAACGTCTTCTCCTTGAACGAGAAGATGTGGTTGAACTTCTTGGCGTCGGTCGTGTCGAAGCCGTCAAAGTGGATGCCCATGCAGTACACGCCCAGATCCCCCAGAGTATGGTGGATCTTGCTGCTGACCTTCTTCACCGCGCCCACGTCGCCTTCGCTGTCGCACTCACTAGGGCTACTGCTGACCGGCTCGTGAACCATGCCTTCGGTGATGGTGTTGATTTGGCGATTCGACCTCGTGGCCAAAGATGGGCTCAAGAGGGGACTCGACGGCGTTGGGACGGGCATGTTTTCCATCGCCAGCGCTCGCTGATACGGTGACGGCATGCTGTTGCCGCGCCTGCGCCCGGGCCGCTCCATGGTCCTGACAGACTCGTCCGACTTCTTCACCTTGATGAGGATGCGGTCCATGAGCTCCGAGGGCGATGGCAGGCGGTCCGAAGTGGCGTCCAGAGGTGCCCGCACGAGCTTGTCGCCGAAGATGTCGATCATGATTTTGGCCATGTTGATCTGAGTCTTGGGGTTGCAGCGCACCTCGAGCGAGATCCACAAGGGGAAGTGTGATTTGGCGAACGCATACTTGTTGACCGTCTTGATGACCTCGAGGAACGAGATGCTCGTCGTGAGTGTGTGGCCGTGCGTCACGACGGGCTGGTTGTCCTCGCCGTCCCAGCAGTCGATCTCGACACAGCGACAACCCCGCAGCAAAGCCGAGATGTAGCCCTCGTGGCTCGAGATGCTGGCAACCTGGCGGCCGATCAGGTACGTGTTGTGAGAGCTCGAAATGTAATACTCGTTCAGGGGACGGTCCAGCACGTAGTCCTGGGGCTCCCGGGGGACGACTTCGTTTGACGTCGACGTCAGGAAACCGGCAAAGGCGGTTTCGGACATGGTCATGGCCTCATCGCCGGCGGCGCTGTGCTTCTCGGCGTCCCTGGGCCTGCCCTTGCGGGCGAAGCGCACGAAGACGGCCTCCCAGGCGGGCAGGTCGTCATCGACGTTTTCGCGCTGCACCTCACGCAAGAAGTGGAAAAACTCGTCCTTTGTCATTCCGCCGTCGGTGTCGCTCGTGCGAGCCTGGTAGATGCTCCGAATGTCGCCGCGGGTCTTCATGAGTCGCACAAACTCAAGGAACTCTTCAAAGTTGAGACGCGAGTTGTGGTTCCGGCTGGACGGCAGATCGTCCGAGCTGGCTCCTCTGCGCTTGGCCATGTCAAACTTCCTGCGCAGCTCCTCGGAAGTTACGTGGATGTGAAGACTGCGGCACACGCGCTCAACGCCGGCAAAGTCAATGTGCTCGTTCTCGGCAGCGCGCACCTTGCCGAGCTGCCTCTCCATCTCCATCCCCCAATACGCGCGGACAGCCTTGTCGTTGAACGACATCAGGCTCGTCGCAAAATCTTGGCGGTGCTTGAACATGGTTTCGAGGGCCTCGACCCACTGCTGGAACGCCTCGTCGGTGTCGGCAATGAGGTGCAGCAGCTTGGTGTTCGTCTTTCCTGGGAGAGTGTAGATGAGGGAGAAGAAGCGCTGCTCTACGGTTTCGGGAAGCGCCGCGTCGAGCCGATATTGCCGGATGTCTTCGGCCGTGCGGATCTCCTTGATGTCGTCAATGTAGAGGTACTTGTTCCTGTCCCACCAAATCTTGGCTGTATCGGGATCGAGGTACAATGTGATCCGCTTGGTGCTCTTCTTCTTCGAGACCTTGGTCAGGGCCATGCCTTGGCGGAGGGCCAGCGGGATCAACCCGAAGCCGTCGGACGACGCCGGCGGGGCAGCGTCCTGCAGAGACCCGTCGTCACCAAGCCGGTCCTCGGTGGCTACAACAGCAGCCTCGTTATCCGAGTCGCTGTCAAAGGGGCTGACGTCGTACGGCGTGTTCGGATTGCTCATGCTTCCTCTCCGGCGCATCACGCCTGGTCCGACACTCCCATCCCGGCTCGCCGGGTGGGTTGACGAGGGCCGCCGGTTCGTCAAGACGGCCACTTTGCGAATGGTATGCGATGCGCGCCGGACGATACTCATCTTCATGGCCTCGCCCATGGCCGTCGTGCCGGCGTTCTTGAGGGTGGACTGGCTGAGCGAGGCGGTGCTTGTTCTCCTAGACAACCGAACGATGGTCTGGTCCGATTGCTGGTGCTTGACGCTGATCGGCTCGGGAAGTTGAAAAGGGGTGACGAGGGTGTCGGCATCGTCAAGGTCCTGCTCTTGGCAGGCTTCGAGTGGCTCGGGAGAATCCATGATGGAGCTGCCAGTGGTCATGCCCGTTGCGATGGTCTCGACCGACTGGGTAGGCGACCCATGTTGCGAGTCGGGCGAGACGGAGGAATTGCTGATGGCTGAGGGCGGGACAACGACGAGTTGGGTCTGCGGGCCCAAGTCCGTCTTGACCTGGCTGGGACGGGCCCGCCGCGTCTGGAGCGTCTCGGGCGACGCCATGGCTGTAGTGACGGGAGGTGATGGACGGCGAAGCTCGCAGGCGGCGGTCATAGTGGTGGTAGAAGGAATGGATGAGAGCCCAGGACGTGAGAGCGTCGATGGGCTCAAGTCGGCCGCTCTTGCTAGGCCGGGCCTCAGGTGCGAAGGGCCACGGCCGCTCTGGAAAAAAAGAGTTGTTGGAGGACTATAAGGGATGAGACGCCTTCGGCCTCATTTTCCGAGTGCTGTCTGATATTCCGGCCTTCCTTTTAGAGGATCAGAAATGCGGGGAAGTTATAGACGAGCCTGGTGCTCCCGGCAGAGGCGGGTCCCTTGGGGGGGTGAACAGGCGTCTTGAAGAAGGGTAAAAAGGTGGCCGGCCAGGGCCGTAGATGCAAGGCGATGGATGACTAGGCCGAGTCAACGCGAGATCAGCAAGCAGCAAGGCGCAACCGAGCCAGTCGGCCTGTCGTCGTGCAGCAGGTGTATCTGCGGGTACAGGTACGAAAGGCAACCCAGGTACCGACATGTACGACTTGTTGCGTCGATGCTGTGGAGAGGATGGGCCGGGAATGGCCCGTGTGGTGGCAGCCCGGCGTCGCCCACGGCAGAAGATGAGGTGGCAGGCCGTATGCAAGTGGCCCTATTCGGGCAGTTCCAGGATGCCGGTTCTGGGGGGTGAAGCAGCTCCGAGGTCCACAAAAACCAGGCGCAGAGCTCCCACGCGGGAAAGAGTGGGAAACGACGTCAAAACCCAAATCCACAGGACCGGGGGGGTGAGGACCGGGGAGGAAACAGCCAGACGCTGTGCACCCCAGCACCGTCGTCGCCGTCTCGATCGAACAACAAGGCAACCTGCCGTGGCGTTGTTGCTGCGGGTCTTGGCGGCTGGCACGAAGAAAGGCGGGCGTGACGCTGCGTGCCGTCTCCGGGGCTTCGGAGGGGGCGCTTCGAGGTGCAGCTGTCTCCGGGTAGCTGCGTGCTTGGGCCTTGGCAGGACGGCCGAACAAATAAGCTGTGCGGTGCTGTGCGGCAGGGTTGCTGGAGGGCGCTCCGTCTGGTACGAAGGAGAGGTTGCAATGATGGAATGGAAACCGCTGAGGATGGATGAAAAGGAAAAAGTCGGTTCTGCAGAGTTTTGCAGGCTGGCGCAAACGAAGCAAGGTCCGGATCGTGGTCCGCAGTGTCGGCAGTCGACAGTGACGGTGGACAGCTGTCGACAGAAATGCTGTGGGTTGATGTTGGCCGGGCCAGGATCTCTGAATGACTGTGACAGGGCCGCAGGTTGGCTACCTCACTGATGCGCACGCCACAGCGTTCTCTCCCAACAACCTGGAATTGTCGACGGATTCGGTGCTTTTCGTGGTCCTCTCTGTGCGCCGTCAGGTAAGGATAGGGTGTTGTGCGCAGACAGGTGATCTCGCTCCCTCTCTCGGAAAAGGGGAGCTCGCTCGTTCAAGGGTGATGCGTGTGTCTGCTTGCAAACTTTATTTCAGGACCACTGGTGGAGGGTGGGCTGGGTGGTCCTTTTGTCCCGCCGCGTTCCAGAAGGTATGCCCGGAAATAATCAATGGGGACGACAGTGTGGGCGGCGGTGCGGGAGTCATGGCCAGGGACAAGGGCGGTTGGGGCGCTTGGTGTGCGTGGGCAGGCGGGCGATCATCGACAGGAGAGACAACGGCCAGGGACGAGGTGAAAAATTGTGTCATCCGTACTTATTATATGTATTATACAATACCGCCGCCGCCGCCGCTCTCGTTGCGTCGAACCGCCCTCCACCCGAGTGACCCAACAGGCCAAAGCGTGGCTTCCGCGGGTTCTTGGCAGAGGCAAACCAACCTGGAAGCAACCCAAGGGAGAATCGAAGCTGGAGTTGCGCACGCCTGCCCCCCCAAGCCCGGTACGGTACCTAATTACAGCACCAACCGACTCCTTTCCCTTTTGGGGAACCGCGACTCGAGCAGGCGGGCATGACTGAGCAACTGGGCCTTCACCGCACCTTCCAACTTCAACTGCCGGATGCAGGACCGTGCCTTCCCTCCAGCGAACGAAACGAATGCTGTATGTATATGTAAGGTATGTATCACAGCCAGGTAAGGTAAGGCAATTGTCGTCGTCCGTCACCGTTCCACCCCATGCCCTCAGTTCCATCCTGTGCAGCGCTGTCTCCAATTCGAGAGGAGAAGGGCTCCCGCCATGAGGCCTCGTGGCTGCTGATCTTTAAGGGGCTGGCTCTTTTGTCCGTCTTCGATTGGAACCCAAGGGTCGCCGAAAAAGCAAGACCGGCGCAAATTTTCGATGGGCACCAATCGGCGGGGCTGCATGAGCTCCTTCGTACGGAGTACGGATACGGGGGCACAATGACAACCTGCCTGGAAAAAGATCAGGGCAGTGGTGCCAGCCAGTCGGTCCCCTGGCGCCGCCACGACTCGTCCCAGCTCGCTTCTGTGGGGTGAGGTCAGACCGCCCCCTAAAATGTACATTACACAGTACACGCCGAGTTATGACGCTGGTACCGTAAATCTGCCTTACCGAGAAACACAGATTTCCGAGGTCAATTATCGGTGTGGTATCCCATCTGGAGTCGTCCCCACCAGCCTTTCGCGTCCGTTCGCGTCCGTTCGCCGGGCTTCTCCCGCCAACCGTTGAGGGGGACTGGGGAACGGGATGAGATCATGGGAGACGCTCAGGAATTTTCAGTGGGTCAAGCTTGGAGTCACCCTCTGCCACGGGAATTCCGCATCAAGCCTGCCTGATCCGGCAAGGTCGGAATGTCCAACGCACAACCAACCAAACAAACGGGCAAATAAGGGGGAAGGGGCACTCTGCTACCCGCTCCTTCCAGCACGCCTTCTCCGTCGCCATGGATGATGCCAGAAACCTACCTCGGTCGTGATCGCGATTGAAGCTTGAGGAGTCCTTTTGTGTGTGTGCGGTGGCCGACGGACAGTCAAAGAACCCCGCTCGCTCTGAAGGCGAAGCGAACCATTCTGACGCGAGGATGAGGTTCGTCACCCAAGCTCCAGGTCAGAGCGGTGTCAAAGAGGAGCAGCTGGATGACGGAGGGGCCCGCGGCGGCATTGGCTGCAATTGCACGTTCAAGAGATGCGATTTCAAAGCTCTGAAATCCCCTTGTGCTTTTCCTTTTCCGTTACCGCCGGGTTTGCATGCCCGCGAGACCCCAGCCTTTGTCGGCGGAAACGCGTATCCAAGCACCTTAAGCTGCTAGGAGGGGTTATGGAGGAATGATGTCTTTGCCATGCCTTCAATTTGAACCCCTCCCCACACTGGCCCGGGGTCGTCGACTGCCCCTCCTTGCCATTGAGTCCCGATACGACGGCGAGGCACCAGCCGTCCGTGCCGGGAAGCCGTCCGGAGGGCGAAACATGGCATTCTGCGTAGGGCAGGGTGCGAATACGCAAGCGTGGAATGACGCTCGATGTACCTCCGTACTCTGTTCTCCGTCCATACCAGCCGCCCGCCTGCTTGGCATGAGCTTCGCTTTCACACCAAGTTGCAAGGAGTCCGGGAACACGGCTCACACAAACACACCGACATCTCTGTCGGTCAGGGTAAAAGGTAATTTACAGGACGGATGGACGTCTCGTATTGCTGCGGTGCCACAAAACCTGTAACGTTATGTCACACTTGGATCAAAGGCCGGTTAGGTATGTACCGAGGTAACTACCTCTGTTTCCAACCTGCCTTCTGCGACGACCAGAATCATCCTTTTCCAACGTCATGCACGCCCAACGGTGGTACCAAATTAAGATGCTGAAAGCCAACTTCTTTTCCGAATTGACGCCATCCAGCAGTCGCACCCCCGTATTCCTGTGCTATAATTACTTTCCAGGACAATGGAAGAATCCTGCGCTTGTGCATCTGTCTTCTGCCCTGGGAGCCAGGCAACCTGGTCACCGACATTTCCGATTCAGCCACCAAACGCCCGCTGGACCCGTGGATCTGGACGAAAATTGCTGCCCAGGCACAGCAAAGGAGGATGCAGCAGCAAAGAGCCTCGGTTTCAGGCTTTCCACGCTTCTTTGCTCGCCAAGCGACCAATAATTCCGCGGCAGCCCTGTCGAGCGCAACGCAATGCACATAATCCGCACGACATGCATGGCATGGCATGGCATGGGCATCCCACGGTCTGCCCGGATGACCTCAGTTACAGTTGTTGTCAGAGGGTGATTTGTTCTTGACTCCCGCGCGCGGCGTGTATCACACTCGCCCGAGGTGAAGATCACATTCTCCCAGTCCCCAATCGCAGCGGGCATCGCCGCCGCTCCCGTCCATCAAGCAAGGCACCGCCATTCTTCGAGCCGCAAGCGGTGGGAGCAAGCAGTGTCACCACAGGAATGTGGGCACGTTGATGTCCAGGTCGTGTCTTGATTGGACGCCTGCGTGTTCGGGCAGTTTCGTGCTCAGCCTGAGCCAGGGTCGACCAAAACTGCATCACGAGGACAGAAATCTCAGCGTTTGGCGCCAAACACCCCGGTCAGGGTGATAAAGACCCTGCTGCTCCGGACCAGGGGCTGGATCTTATCTCACACCCCGCCATTGATCTTGCTTGGCGCAGCCGTGATGCTGTGACGCTGTCTCGGCAGGGCTGTTTCAAGCAACCCGAATGCCGTCTTTTCCAGCAGCACCGCGGGGTTCACAATATGCCCACGTCGTGTCCAAACTGTCCTCTCCTGTATCGCGACTGGGCGGAGCCAAGGCATTCCCACCACAATCTGGCCGACCTTCCGTGCTGCCTTGGGAAGGATCGCCGGAGACATCATCGAGGCGACACAACACCGCCTCCGATACGCGGACCACTTGAGGCTCCCAGAACGAATAGCACCACGGCGTGATGGCCGGAAGCCCACACCAAGAGTCGGGGCAATCCACGTGCTCATGCCGTCTCCGAACCCCGAATCTGAGCCTGGCGCTAGGGTACCGCCGCAATGGTGATGGTCCGGGCTGAAACGGCAGCTGTGCAGATCCTCGATCAAAGGAGAAGCGAGGAATGTCAGATTTCCCATTCTCCAGGCCGCCGCTCTTGGGATCCTGATCCGCTTTCGCCATCATGCCTGGAGTCCTCGACACCGCCGCCATCTGACGCCAAGTCCGTACTCTGAATGGCTGTCAAACCCGGCGCCCCACCACGGATCGGCGAGAATTGCGTGTTTGGCGCCGGCCCCGGCTTGTTTCACATCTGACAGCGCCAGGGTCCCCTCAGCACGAAAGTGACGTTTATCTTTGCGGCATGGAGAGGATACCAACACCATCTGCCAGCCATTTGTTCTCATTCATCGCTGACGAGGAGGGGGGAAGAACCCCATCTTCGACTTTCGGTCACTCGGCCTTCGCAGGTCTCCAACAAACAAACAACCGAATCTGTCAATCTACCCATCCGGTAGCAGGCCCGAAGACCGAGAGCACACCCCGTCTACAACACCACCCTCAATTCGATGCCTCCCGCCCATGATGGATTTTAGACGACGGCCTCATCTCCCTCCAAGCAGGGCCCCGGAAAAGCTGCTGTATAGTCGGCCCTGCGAATTGTTTACCTCTTTGCGACCCAACGCGGGACAACAAGCTGTTTTCAGCTAGCCCGGTCAGTCTCCATGTTCTGTCCCTTACTTTCCCGCTGTGTTGTTCGATTCTGGCGTCGGACGGGCTGTCCCTCTCCCAGCGGGGCCGGGGCGGGCGGGACGATGCCGGCCGCAAGGTAGAATACAAAGGGGTACTGGGCGCAGCCGTCGCCACACGGCAACCTAGGCGGGAGGGGCCGCTGCGTGCACCATGGCGACATCTGCAGGTTGAGGTGCATTTTTCTCTCCTCTTCCCCTTCAGAGCACAGGTTGGGGATGACAAGCGACCGAAAGCTGGGTGCGCCGTGGTCTCTTGCAACCCTCGCGGGACCGTCTCCAGGTTCCCCCCGCGCCCGCCACGCCCGCAATATGCAAAGCAACTTCACATATCAGGAAGCGCAGCCGCCGCGACCCACCGGATGGGACCTGGTTGCTTCCTGGTGATCTCGCTGGTCCCCCACGGCAGTTGCAATCTTTCACCCACGGAATGATGCTACAGTCGCAGATGAGCTGAGGTGTTCAGGGACAGCTTTGAGGGATGGTGCTCCACCTCGGACATCGGGCGACCTCGTGCAGGAGAACGAACGGGTGAGCCCAGATTCGGAGGTTGTCCTCACCCACGGCACCTGACATCCGTCCCACGGCGTCCATGATGGGGTCCGCAACCTTCCCACCCCACGATATTTCCCTCATTATGACGTTGTCAAAATGCGGCAGGGGGGACAGTTGATGAATATCGAAACTGCCACCTGGGCAGCAGGAATGCACCAAGCCGAAGAAGGGCTTCCGGCAGAGACATCGCGAGGGGTTGCATTCGCAGTCTTCAATTGGGCCTGTCCCCCGCAGCCAGACGGCCATCGTCTGCAGAGGGCTCAATCCGGCAAAGGCAGGCAGGTCACGAGCAGCCCCAATAGCCGTGGTGTCATAAACAAGCCTGCCTACGTGGCCGATGGGTCCTCGTTGGGGCGAGGCAATCTCGATTACGCACCGTCGTCGTCGTCGTCGGCGTGCGGTGAGATGCAGCAGTTCGTATCGGCACATGAAGGAAGCTCGCCTTGCGGGCAAACAAACACATGTCCAATGAAACCCTTGCAATGCGACATCCGTGCTCTCCAACCCCAATACCCCGCGGCGCTTTGGTTTCCTGCACATCACTTCCGCTGCAGCGAGCAAGGGTGGGCGAGGATCACCCGCGGAGGGGCCAGCGAGCCCCGTTTCACCGCCTGGTGTGACAGCGGGCCTTGAGAATCGAACCATCAAAGAGATGTCGAGGACAATCCAAATCTTAAAAGTTCCATGCCGCAACAAAATGCAGGCTCAGGGCACCTGGAGAAAGCCATCTCCGAAAGGGCAGGCCGACCTTGGCATGAGCTTGGCTTGGCCAGGCACGTTGGATGTTGTGGTGCCCACCACAACCAGGGGCATCAAGGCACCACGTTTCAGAGACAGATTGGGCTCGGAGTGGCTGTTGATTGGGGCATTTCAGGACCTCGTGGCTCCAGGTCTCGAGACCCCGGCCAGCGCGGCAGCTGGTCCATTGCGCACTGAAATGTCCCATGCCTTACCCAGTAGCGTAAGGTACATGGAATACACGAATTACTGCGCATTCGATTCAAGGACCAACGCGCGAGAGGTACACTCAACCTCCCAGCCAAGAACCGAGAATCAGCAAGAAAGGGACCCTCGGGCTGGTTTTCTAGAATCCTTCTAGGATCCTGGCAGGGCTCCGCCTCCGCAATTGCATCCCTGCCAAACCGCAAAACCCGCCAGTCCGGCTGTGTCGGAACCAGCCAAGACACGCTGTTTCGCTGTTACGAATGCGGGGCCGGAAATAATGACGTAGGGGCACGTGGCGGAGCCCTGCCCTTCCTTCTTCTGGCGCAGCCATCTGAGGCACCTCCTCGGCACCTTCCTGCTGCCAGCGACCGTCACAGCAATGCAGCACAGTGGAAAACAGTGATGCCGGCACTGTCTTCTGCCTGGCCGCTGATATCCATTCCTTCCAACTTCACGTTGGGTGACTTCCTCACACTCTACTTGGAGGTTGGCAAGGTGAGATCGTTCCTCTGCACTCCAACCCCTCCGGGTAATAAGACAAACACATCGAGTTCCTCCGAGCCGGCCGAAACCACCTCAAGCATCCCGTTGGCAACCTGCACAGAGGTCATGTGCCGATTTTGGTGACTTGACCACACGCTTCTCGTCTCGCTTACCTGCGTGCGCCCTACCTCGAGCCGCTCCCTCCTCACTGTCACAGCGCGTTTCTCCGTTTGCAACTCGCTGTCTGATCCCCCGGCGCGACGCTGTGCGACACCAACCCTTCACCTCCCCCACACCTTGGCGCTGTCTCCTTCCTCACCTTTGGCCGTCTTTGGAGGTAACCGAGCACCTGGATATGGGGTAATGCATGAGCCTGATCGGGCAATGGGACGTAACCGTGTGGGGGACAGATCACCCATCGCCAACACACCAGCCCTGTTGGGCCGGTTCAGCAGGCCTCGGTCGAGGAACTGAACTCCCGAGGCCAGCCCGAGGGGTGGTCATGCCTTTGTCGATGGATCGCACCTCGACACACAAGCACACGAGGACACAAGCACACGGCTTGTCGTCTGCAGAGAGTGTGTCTCGGACTTGGCTGGCCGTCCCAGTCTCTCGGGCCACTCTGCGTTTGCGGGGACGTAAGTAAACCAATCTAGCCAACTCTCCCCCCTCCTCGCGAACAAACCACAAACCCTCCACAGCCATCCCCATCAGCGGTCTCTGTTTGTCAGTGCAGCAGGCAAAAGACCACTGTGTAGAAGACTGCATGCATTGCATGCAGGGTTTCGCGAGTTCAACACAGTCAGCCGCAGCCAAGGTCCGCATGGCGCTTCAGGGTGACGACCCCAAAGGGTCTGGGATTTGGGGAAGTTGTTGCCCTTTTTGGTTTTGGACATGCTGCCTGCAGAGGGCTTCGGCGTGTGCTGTCCGAGAAGGTCACTCGGCCCGTGTTGGGGGGAATGTGAGCTGTCATATCCCGACCCGAGCACGCCACAGCCTTGCAGATTGGCCTTGACCCTCGCACGCATGGTGCAGGGCGAGGCGGGAAGAGACGCGTCTTTGCGTCTTTTCCCATCTACCTTGTCGTCTCGTGTCAGCCTCGGTGTCGATCACTGCGACGTCCTCGTGTTCTCTCTGTTTGTATCTTGGAGGTACGTAACCGCCACTCTACATGTGCGGTCTATGAGAGTGTCTCCTCCTGGGAGCCAGGACATGGTACATACAGTACATACAAACCTATACCGGGCTTTTACAAAGACACATTCCCCAATAACCGCAGGCTCTCGAATCTCAAAACCTCTGGCCCTCATCCCCAACCAATTTGAGCCTGTCGGTGAAGCCGCGAACCGTGAACCAGGGATTCCTCACCGCAATTCTCTTCAGCTCCCAGCTCAACACTCACCGAACCCAAGCCACCCAATCACCACAGCCGATCCCCCATGTCCTGTGTAACCCGAGCAGCCTTGTGTAACCCGACCATCCATCCCAACATAATGGCACAGATTATTGCTGGGGTTGTTCTTCCTCAGCACCAAAGTAAGCTCACCCTCGGACTCTGCCTTGTCTATCTGCTCAAATCAATGCGCATATTCTAGGTAGAGAGGGTGGGCAGAGCAGTGGTCAGCGAGCAGCGAGCAAGCAGCCGACCGCTACTCCTGGCCCAGTTGGTGATTGGGAGGAGGAGGTACAGCACAGTACTATACGGGAATAACTACAACGTGAGGTGGAAGCAAAAGCATCACATGGGCCCATCGCTGATGAGGTGCCATCCATCCATCCATCCATCCATCCATCCTTCCCATCCATTCATCTCCAAAGTATGGATAGATCCCGCCCCTCCCTTCCTCCCCACGCTCGGCTTCTGCCCTTTGTGCTCGGCTGTTGCATGGGAATCCTAAAATCCTAAAATCCTAAATCCTTTTTTTTCCGTGCGGCACAGCTGCCTGAGGACATGGATACAGTACATCTTACTTGGGGCTGAGTGAGCCTCTTTGCGTCGGTTTGAGCACGCAGGGGAGGAGCTGGTCTGGTTTGGTTGGTGTCAGCCTGCCTGCAGACGGGGTTTTTGTGATGAGGGCTGTTGGATGCTACGCTGCTATCTGCGTTTGTCGGCCGTGGGCTGGGGGGGAGGTTGGTTTGGCTTGGTGGTTCGGACTGGGGACATGGGTAGGTTGAGCATGGGGTGTAGAGGATGTGTACGGGTACCTCACCCTTTTCTTGGTCTTGGCTGGCCTGGGCAGGGCAATCGAGATCTGGGAGATTCCTCCTCTGGGTTTCTTTGAGGGCGATCATCTGGGCACGTCAGCTTGGGGATGGTGATGGCCCAACTTGGGAGCGCGTTGTTGGCAGTGCTCTCTGAGGCTGAGGGCGGATGATGAGAATTGCTTGCTGCCTGCCTGGGCCTCTCTCTACCTGACTGTCCGAGTCACGCCAGAGATCATGTGGGTTGATAACGGTCTGATGTTGGTTGCCTTGGTTGCCTTGGGTACTAAGTATCCGTATGGTTCTGGACTTTGGGTCTCAACCGCCCTGTCTGCCCGGTCTGGCCATGGGTCGGTGGCCTGTCCCTGCCCTTGTCCGTGCCCGCGAGATACCCTGCCCTCCCACGCTCGGCTGCTTCCGAGACTGTGTCACCCCGTCTTGTGTACACACACTCCCAGCAGCCTTCCCGTTGGCATTGGGTACCAGTCACATCTGATACTTGGACATGGGCCCGGGACCTTGACTCCTTTGTGGGTGAGAACCGATCCTTGGTGGGGGAGTATCCGGATAGAGGAGACGACCATCAAGGTGTTTACCAAGAGTTTTGTGTTGGGCATCTCTGCTTACGAAACCGTGTCTTCTTTCTGGGATGAGTGCTCAGGTCACAGGACACATCATCTGACGAGCTTGACTGGACCCAATCCTCCCTCATTGGTAGGTAGTCAGATTACTACGCCTGTTCTATCAAGAGGAATGGAGATGTGATGAGATGCAAGAGCTTTGCAGATGGAGGAATGACTGATGCGTTAGTGACAGGACCAGGGGCTAGCCGTCCACATTGCCTGATATTCCCAAAAGGCAAGATACTTGGATATACTCACGGGTCTTCCGTCCAAATATGGGCGGGAATGCCGGCGGAGGCCGGGTCAATCCGACTGCCCGAGTCTCCGGGTTCGTTCATTGACGAGGTGTCATGTAGTTCTGATGGCGGTCTGGGACGAGTCTCTGGCATGGAGGCAAAGGCGTCATGTACCACGACAGTGCCAACATCTGCCGCTGCTGGCTGTCGAGCGGCAGCCACCCGCCTTACCCCCTGACGCTCATTTGTAGCGTCAGTGCACAGCAGGGTGCAACCGTGAGCATCAGCTGGGACAGGGAATATCACGGCGACTTGAGAGCATCAGATAAGCGAGAGGTGACAGTGGACAGAGCCGGTTGCCTCGGAGTTGAGTAAACCTATCACCCGCCTCCCTCTACTGCACTTTTTATGCAGGCCCCGGTGTTTTGGTTGCCTCGTCTAGTGTCGACCGTCTGGTCTTTCGCAATTGGCCTGCCATGGCATGCGCGTTTGGTGCTACATCGAGGTGGTGTTGCCTTGGTATACCCGTTTTGGAATGATCAGCCGAAGGTTGTCTCCGAGTCTATGTAGGTCAACAGCGGTTGATCAGGGGCTGTTGATGGAGTGCCTGTTGATCACTTGAACGTTCGGCTCTATTTGATATCGATGCTAAGGGGTTCCGGCAGTGGAGGATTTGCCCCTGAAGAATGGTAAGCAAGTAAACTTTGCCAGAGTGCTCCGGGAGTTGGGAGAAATCTGACGCATTGAATCTCGTAGTGTGGGCGTCCGCATTGGAGATCGGTGTTATTTGACGGCCTTGTCGTACCACGCCTGTTTCACGTTGCTTGCTTACACCGCATTGAGCCTTCCACATCAGATAACAAACGTCTCACCGGCCGGCGCCTGATGAGGGCGACAGTGAGACATTATCGGATGGAAGAGAGAAATTCGGAAGCCGAGTGCTCACCGTGTACTGTCGGCGAGAGACCGGTGAGCGAGTCGCATCCCCGACTTGAAAGAGACTTCAGGTAGCTGCACATGCTGTGTCTCGAAAACGCTGGAAGCTTGAGAGGGGATTGAGACAACAGTGTGCTGGAGGTGCATGACGCCATTTGTTACCAGGCCTGTTGAAGGAACACAATGCCCGAGGCAAGCAGGGGCAGGGGATGCGGTTACCTACAACAGGAGGTGGGCATGGCGTCTGCATGCGGCTTTGTGATTCCCTCTGGTCTCATTTGGCCAAGCCCTTGGGAGGGTACACTCGTGTGAGACAGACATGGGGCTCTCTCCTACTGTCTCACATGGCATCAGGTTGTTCTGCAAAGACGCTGAGACATGCATGCATATCGAGTGGCTGCTGAGCATGTTCTGCCGAAGTCCACTACATTCCGATACTCGAAGGAATGAGCCCGTTGACATGGCATCCGCCCGTAAGGCACAAACTCAGTCTGTTTCCGGAATGATCTAATCCTTGCCTTTTTCTTTGCCCTGCCCCTGTTCACTCTTGCGGCATTTGCATCCACGAGGCCACGTTGTGTCGTTGTCTCAGGTCGTACGAGGCTTGGGCCGCTGGAATCGGAGAGAGATTAAAGTAATCAATTTGCGTGACCAGAAAACTGAGACTCAATGAGTTGTTGAGTTCTGCATTCCAATCCTCAACCCCAATGGACACCACGACCAGCCCTCGAGGACAATACGGCTGGCTTGTGTCGAGGTTTGCTTTTTCCAGGACCGATGAGGCCACGCAAGGTCCGATCTGATCATGTTTGACCCAGGAAATTGGTGTGTGGCCGGGTACTGTAGGGGGAGCCAGAGCGGGAAATCGGAAAAGCAGACCATCACGAAGCAAACAAAGACACCCCTCGCCTCACCCTTGCCTCTCCCCTGGTCCAAGCCAAACAGCCACCTCGCTTCAACTTCCCCTCACTTAATCCATTATGCCACGCTACGCCTCACCTTCAACTGCATGGCTTGCAGCCAATCCAGTCCCCCAAAGTAAGACAACATTTGCTTCTCCCTCCGCTCCCTCGGTCCGATCACGACACAGCCGCAATAAAGACCCTCACATTCTCCGGCCTTCCGCTTCTCTGTTTGTCTGTACATACCTTCCTCAAGCCGAGACCGGAAGTACCTCCCCCCCCGGCCAAAAGCCTAAGGTAGTATGTACCTCGCAAGACCAATTCTCTTCCCAGCACCCGACAGAAAGGATGAGACATTCCCAGCCGCATGCATAAAACGCCGGCTAGCGCGGCCGCCACAATGCGCAGAAAGGGCGAGACTGGCAAGGAAAAGGTGCAAACAAACGCTGTATGTACTCCGTACATGTACAGGCTCATCTATTTGAGCACACCGAGATGGGGCCTTCGGACAATGCAATGCGCTTGGAGATGAGCAAGAAAAGATAAACGTGCAGGTGTCGGCGTGGAACCGGGGTGGCTATAGAGTCGAAGTCGTAAGAGCACTCCGGAGTGGAAGGCCCGTCTCAATGGAGTGGACTGAAGGACGAGGCAATCTGTCGTATGCGGTCCAGACTGTGCCGTCTGCACGCCCTTCTCAAGAAACGGAGACAAACCAGACGAGCTGCAACATAACATAACGGGGTTGAACTGTCAAGAGGTCTGTCAACAACAGAGTGTTGTTAAAGTTGGCATTGTGGGAATTGCGGCAGTGGTCGCGTGCGGGTGACTGGCATCTAGTTGAACTGCAAAGATTTGAAAGCAATGCAGAAAAAGATGGCCACTTCCCCTGTTTAATTGACGGAAACACAAATCTAAGAAAGGAACAACATCGCTACCATTAAGGAATATTACAATGTAGATTTAGAGCGGCGTTGGGGCAGACCAGCACGGCTCTTCTCGATGCTGGCGGATTCAGGGGCTAGTAAACAAACCAAGCGGAGCACTGATCACTGCCAACACACGCTCTAATCAGGCTTGAAAACACGAAACCCAACCACGAACAAATGCCTACAGGCTGTAATAGCAATCTTCATCCAACCGCAATCCGCAACTTGATGCCTACGGTATCTAACCCCCCCAGCCCAGTTCAACCAGACCATCAATCCCTCCCCTCCCCCAGCGGCCTCGCATTCCCTCGAATCTCCCGAATCACCTCCCTCGTCCGCACATTGTCCTCAAAACTAGCCTTGACCAAATCCACCACCTCCTCCGCGGTGAAATACAGACTCAGCTCCCCCTCCACCCACAAGAACCGCACATCTCTCAAATTGCTCTGCAGCACCTCGCTCAGGTACTTCAACCTCAACCAATTCCCCGCAAACTGCGCCGTGACCGGCACCTCCTCCTTTTTAGTAATTTCCCACCGCCCCCGGCTGGGCAGGAACAAGTCGTCGAGCTCCTCGACCGACGCGATCAGCTTGGCGATGTTGTACGCCTCGTCCTGGCCGATCGACGGCAGGTCCGTGACGTCGGCGATGATCTTGGCCGCGACGGCGTCGACGAGCGCGCCGACGGCCTGCTGCCAGACCGAGCGCGCGAGGATCTCCTCCCAGGCGGCCGCGAGGGAGCGCACGCGGGCCGTGGCCGTGGCGAGGGAGGAGGCCGTGTCGTCTTGGTGCATGAGGTTTTGCTCGCCTGTTAGACGGGGGGTGTGGGGGTTAGTGTGGTGT
>Ga0247824_10000525_pt1 | contig 19157 bp, 10 predicted proteins | sample 13C_PalmiticAcid_FD_194412 | JGI IMG/M metagenome (GOLD analysis project Ga0247824, IMG submission 194412) | Soil microbial communities from agricultural site in Penn Yan, New York, United States - 13C_PalmiticAcid_Day48 | ecosystem: Environmental > Terrestrial > Soil > Agricultural land... | reverse complement strand
CTCGGAGGGTGGAGGAGCCCGCCTTGATTGAGGAAATACCCCGTGCTGGAGAGGATTGGGCGAATGTGGCCACGGGAGGTTGCTTCTCAGCGGTACCGCTGTGTCTGAAGTTGGACCAAAGGGAGCCCATTCGCGCCGAGGAAGGGGGCAAAAAGCGTGCCTTCACGACAGGGGGAGAAATTATGAAAAGAGAGACTAAGAGAGTAATGGAACCTGAAGAGGCCGGAAGCGAGGGCACCCAGGGAGCTTGAAAAAAACTCAAAATGGACTGAGCCCCGCCGCACGTATATCACGCTGAACCACTGCTTCCTACTCTCCTTCCATTCTGAGATGGCTTGCATGCCGAGTTTGCCATGCCAGAGATTCCAGGTCAAGTATAATATCTGCTGTTCTGGTCGCCGGATTTGGCAGGACGGGGCCGCCATTTTCGGGGGCACTGACAGTGCGGGGCGCTGGGTCACAGGCAGGTACTTGGTACCTCACGCCCTCCAACTAAATCATACGGGGATCCCCCTTGGTCCGCCCAACCAGGGATCCCGACTCTGGGCGGCAACCTCGCGACTGTACTATGCTCTACCCTCTAATGAGCATCTCAGCCCTCGACAGTTGGTTCGAGAAACCAGTGACTCCGGAATCCAGGATCCAGAATCCCATTCCTTCGAACTGGTATCCATTTTCGGCTCCCCAGCAAAGCGGCGCATAGCGGCGCAACCAGGCATAAAATGGCGTCCCTCGCATTTCCCTTCGTTCCCGGCATGTCGACCGCTATAGCCAGAGCCCGTCGCCCTCGACACTCAACACCAGACACACGCAACCACCTAACGCCAAACACTTAATGCCATCGCTATGCTAGCACGTTACTACCTACATCCGCGTAACTGTAATGCCGATTTCATCCGGCGGTTCACTGCGAAACAGCAAGCAGCCTACGACGACTAGATTGTGAAACAGGCAAAGGCCCTTACGGCCGACCAATATACCGCTTTCCGCAAGCAGCTCGAGATGATTCACTTCCTTCTACCTGCCTATACCGACACGACTAAGATTAATATTGTCGGGATCCTATGAAAATGGAAGAGGTAAAAGGTCAATATATTATATCCTATCCGTATTTGTACTAATAAACATATAGGTACTATATATTTAGCTGCTTCTAAGACTAGCGAGATACCGTTAAGGACGTAACGCGAGCGACGGTAATTAGTTTCCTCGAATATCTTTGTCTATAACGGGCTGAGCCCTATAATGGTCTCGGCGACCCTCGACTAACCTGAACCCCTGAATATCACCTAGTCAACGACCCCACTAACGACCCTATTAATAACCCCATCGACAACCCTATTACACTTACCCCTTTCTCACTTAGCACCTCTACCTAGTCGGAGAAAGGCTACTACGACACGGTAGCTATTCTCCTGTTTTTCCTTTCCTTTCCTTAAGCTTAGTTATACTCGTAGAGTTGTCATCAGATAGTTGCAATATACTCCTGAGACCGTTATATTATAACTAAGCTTCCTTCTTCTGTTGTCAATTGCGGAGAAGGTCTACGCTGTCATTAAGGCAGCGAGATACCTATAGTTCAGCAAGATACTAGCGCCTAGTAACCGGTTGAGCTAAGAGCAAGACCTCGGCAACAGACCGAGTGAGCTATAATGTCGCCCGTAAGATACCGACCGGTTGAGCCGCGTGTCGAACAGCAATATACTGGCCCGCAGGACCAGTTACGCTAGCGGATTTACTCCTATCTACTTCGTTAGGACAGTCGAGAGCGAGAGGCTTGCGTTACCGACGAGGCGACCGAGTAATACCCGAGCTATAGGCTATAGCAGTACAGGAGGGTCACGAATCCTATATTTCCAACCGTTACGTCATAAGGGCAACGACCTCGTGCCCAAGGGAGCCGAGCAGCTAGATACGACCGGAACACGCAGCAGAAGCCCTCCATCGAGCGAGGCATACGACGAAAGCCCTCTACCGAGCGAGGCACAGCGAAAGCCCTCCACCGAGCGAGGCATAGCGGAAACCTACAAGGGGGAGCATTACGATATCAGGCAACAACAATATAAACGAAGGCGGCCAGAATAAGCACCAGTTGGCCTAGCTAATATAGCTCCTTACTACCTAGCTAGGGGCAATCTAGGTAGGGCAGTCGGAATAGGCCTACTGGCTCGCCGAGATAGAGACTCGCTAGGCCTAAGAGCGGGAAGTGACCTAGGCATATATTAAGGCCCTCTAAGAAACTATCGCATCTCTATAAGCTACGCTAGCAACCATACCCCAAAGCCTAATACCCCTAGTACTCCCTATAGTCGCCATTATACTACCGTCCCCCCCTGGTCAGACGAAGAAGAAAGTAATACTACCCGACCCTTCCTGTTTCGACGGGGTCCGGAAGAAGTTCCGTATATAGAAGCAAGAGATAGAGAGCAAGTTAGAGACCGATAGCCTAGCGATCGGGACTAAGAGAGATCAGTTCGCCTATATCTTTATATGCCTAACGGACGTCCTATAGGCGATATCCGCAGCCTACTATGACTACTCCAAGTAAAGGGGTACTATAGACCCCTCGGAATTTCTCTCCTATCTGTCGTCTTACTACCTAGACCCAAACCTCCCCTAGAAGGCCCTTAGCAGACTGGGATCGATAACCTAGGGAGACAAGGAGCCCTTTACGTCCTTCTTACCTAAGTTCGAAAAGGAACTAGCCGATACGGACAGAGCAGGGTAGACGGCTATAGTCAAGATCAGCTATCTAAAGAAAGCGCTTAACGGAGAAATACGGAAGGAGCTTAAGGGCCAGCTCAATATGCCTATTAAGTATTACCTATACGTACAAGCCCTCTAGGACCTTAGCGCTAACCTCGACGAGTTCCGGGGGTTCTCCTAGTAGCGAACCCTATAGCAGCTAACCTAGAGAGGGACGTAAGAACGAACCCTACCCCCTTGTAACCCGTCTCCTTGCTACTTGTCTCCCTGCTCCCTATCGCCCGATATAATAGACTAGGAACCTATGAAGATTAGTAAGGTAGTCTAATACTAGAATAAGGAGCTCGTAGGAAAGAGAGCAAAGTAGGTCGACGAGAAGGAGACTACCCGACGTATAAAGGAGAAACGGTACCTACGGTATAGAAGGAATAGTTACTAGATCTCAGAATGCCCTCTCCTCCCTACGAGACGCCCTAATACCCCGGCTCGGGTATATGTCAAGAAATCCTCTCCTAAGCTCCCTAAGGTTAAGGACCTAGTAGATATAGATAATAGCCCGTCTAACCAGACGGAGACCGACGAGGAGGAGTTAAAAGAGTAGCTCCTGGCTAAAGTTATAGCTAGGAGCATTCGGAGGCAAAACGAGAATAGAAGGAGGTTAAGAGTCAGATAGATAGCAACCCGTTTTACGTTAACTTTAGCATTAATAGAATTCATTATACTAAGGCCCTCGTTAATAGTAGTTATCTCTGCTTTACTACTATCAGTCTCTTGCTTACTAACCGCCTACGCTTCCTACGTATCCCGATTACTCCCTGTAACCTCGCCTAGGTTAACGTAACAGTCAAGGGCGCTATCCGAGAGGTAGCTTATATAGATACCGACATCGACGGCTATAAGTTGAACTATATCTTCTTTTATGTCATCCCTAACTAGGAGGACGATATTATCCTTAGGCGGCCTTAGATAGACGCTGAGGAAGTAATGATTTCCCCGTCTCGAGGGGAACTAACGATTAGGACATTATGCTTGATAGTTAAAGAAAGGAGCTAAGGAGGGGCTTCGACCCTCTCGATCTCCTAGCAGATATCCAGTATATTTAGAGCCTTAGTATAGAGGACCTAGAAGTCCCGGGCATCTAAAGTTCGTAATTCTAAGCAGCTAGTATAAGTCTTTACTGCTAGCCTAAGGGACATCAAGAAAGCGCTCGCTCTAAAGAAGTATACCGACCCCCGAGAGAAGCTACCCAAATACTACTACGAATTCCTCCCCCTCTTTAACCGGAATGCCGCCGACTAACTACTACCTGCCCGACTAGGTATAGACTACGAAATCCTACTCGAAAAGGACGAGAGTAGGCAAGATAGACCCCTACCTTAGGGGCCGCTCTATAGTATATTATACGAGGAATTAATCGTCCTACGTAAGACCCTTACAGAGTTACTCGATAAGAACTTTATTAGAGCAAGCAGTTTATTAGCCTCAGCTCCTATCCTATTCGTTAGGAAGCCTAGGGGCGGGCTACGTTTTTATATCGACTACCGGGGGCTAAATGCTATAACTCGCAAGGACCGGTACCCACTCCCCCTGATTAACGAAACGCTTCGGTCACTCTCTAAGGCAAAGTAGTTTATAAAGCTAGACGTAATTTCAGCATTCCATAAGATCTGGGTTAGGGAGGGAGACAAGTAGAAGACTACTTTCCGTACGAGATATAGACTCTTCGAATAGTTAGTTACCCCCTTTGGGTTAACTGGTACCCCAGCTACCTTCTAACAATATATCAACCGTACGCTCTAAGAGTATCTCGATGAGTTCTGCTCGGTATATATCGACGATATTCTTCTCTACTCTAGCGGCTCCCTGTCCGACTATAGGGAGAAGGTCCGAAAAGTCCTATAGAGACTCTAAGAGGCTGGCCTATAGATCGATATCAACAAGTACGACTTCGAGGTCAAGAGCGTTAAGTACCTTAGCTTTATCGTCGAGGCAGGGAAGGGTATCTATATAGACCCCGAGAAGATCCGAGCAGTAGAGCAATAGGAGCGTCCGAGAACTATCAAGGGAGTTAGGGGCTTCATCGGGTTTACTAACTATTACCGAGAGTTCGTCCTAGACTTCTCGGCTATAGTAATGCCCCTAACGGTACTTACTAAGAAGGACGTCCGCTTTATCTAGTCGGACTAGTACGAGGGAGCCTTCTAACGACTAAAAGCCCTGCTTATTAGTGCCCCTATCCTAGCATAATAGGACCCTGATAGGAAGATAGTAGTCAAGACCGACTCTTTAGGGTATACAGTTGGAGGAGCACTTTTATAATATGACGACGATAGGACCCTGCGGCCTATAGCATTCTTCTCGAGAAAGAATAACCCGGCCGAGTATAACTACCCGATCTACGATAAGGAGCTTCTAGCGGTCATCTATTATCTTAAGCAGTAGGATACTAAGCTTCGGAGCGTACTATCGTTCGAGGTCTAGTCGGACTATAAGAACCTTAAATACTTCTATAAGAAGCGGTAGTTGAGCGAACGGCAGGTTCGCTAGGCGGAGGTTATCGCCCGCTATAATTTCAATATTACCTACCGGCTAGGCAAGGAGGCCGTCGTACCCGACGCACTGTCAAGGAGGGACCAAGATATACCGGTAGACGAGTTCGACGAGCGTCTTATAGGGCGCTACTTCCAGCTGTTAAAGCCTTAAAAGAACCGCGTCCTAATCCACCGAGTATAAATCGGGGCCCTCTAGAGGACAATCAGGCCGAGAACAAAGGTTAACGCCGGGTTTATAAAGGCTAGCGACTAGGATAGGGATAGCGACGACCAAGCAGACAAGTCAGACCTGCCCGAGAGCCTATTCGCCGACAGCCCCCTGAAGGACCTATAGGACTAAGGACTAGAGGCTAACAACCGCTACTAGCTAATCCGCTAGTTAGTCGGGGACAGCGAAAGGCAGTTACTACTACAGTAGGGGCTACCAATCTCTATTACAGAGTGCTCGATCGACAAGAGGAAACGACTCTGTTAGAGGGGACGGATCTAGCTCCCCTTCTTCGAACTACTACGGACCTAAGTCATCTAGGAAACGTACGATTCGGCCCTCTCTGGATACCTAGGCAGGGACCTTACTAAGATACTAATCAGCCGGAGGTTTACGTAGCCTAGCCTTAGCTAGGACGTCCGGAAATTCCTCCGGAACTACGATATATACGGAAGAACGACGATATAGAGGGAGAAGCGGTATAGCCTACTAAAGCCCCTCTCTATCCCCGACCGGATTTAGAGCAAGCTCTCTATAGACTTCATCACTAGGCTACCCCTATCTAGCCCTGACTAAGCAGATACAATTATAGTTATCACTAACCGGCTGTCCAAGAGCGTAATCCTCGAGGCAATAACGTCCACGACAACCGAAGCCGTAGCTAAACGGCTACTCGGCAGCTTCGTCTGCTACTATGGCCTCCCCTCCGCGATTATCTCTAATAGAGGCCCCCAGTTCGTCGGCTATGTATGGAAGAGGATCTACAAGTTGCTCAAGATCACTCGGAGGTTGTCTATAGCCTACTACCCTAAGACCGATAGCGTAACGGAACGAGCCAACTAAGTAGTAGAGCACTACCTATACTGCTATACGATATACCTCCAAGACAATTAGGCTAGCTTACTACCCGTAGTAATGCTAGCCATTAACAACCGGAACGTAACGTTAACAGGGATTAGCCCCTTCTTCCTGACGCACAGCTATAACGTTGACCTCCTAGATCTAGCCAAGGGGGAGGAGGAGCTACATACAAGTAGAGGATCCCTAGTAGCGTATAGGGAAGCATTCGTCGCCAAGCTTAAGGAAGCAGTCCAGGTAGCATAAGCCGTAATAGCTACCGCCTAAGAGCTCCAGGAGGAGTATACTAACCGGGCCCGACAGGTCGCAGAGCAGTTCCGTATAGGAGACAAGGTATAGCTACGACTGAACAATATCAAGACCGACAGGCCTTCAAGGAAGCTCGACTAGAGGAACGCTAAGTATACCGTTACCGAACTGATCGGTTCGTACGCCTATCGACTGGACATACCGCTAGGCATTTACAACGTATTCTATATAATGTACTTAAAGAGGACTAGCGACAACCCACTGCTATCATAGGCCTAGGACGACACCTAGCCCCCTATAATAGTACTAGAGGACGACCTAGATGGTAAGGAGGAATGGCAGATTGAGGAGATCCTTAATTCAAGGAGGACGAGAGGAGTAACGAAAGTACTAGTCAAATGGACTGGCTACGTACAACCGACGTAGGAGCTGCTAAGCGCCTTCTTAGAGACGGAGGCCCTAGACCGGTATAAGGCTACCCGCGGGAGGATTACAGAAGATAACGCCCTGCCGAGGAGGGGAGGAGGAGGGGGGTAATATAACGGGCTGAGCCCTACAATGGTCTCGGCGACCCTTAACCAACCTAAACCCCTGAACATTACCTAGTTAACGACCCTACTAACGACCCTATCAACAACCCCATCGACGACCCTATCACACTTACCCCTTTCTCACTTAGCACTTCCACCTAGTCGGAGAAAGGCCACTACGACGCAGTAGCCATTCTCCTGTTTTTCCTTTCCTTTCCTCAAGCTTAGTTATACTCGTAGAGTCGTCATCAGATAGTTGCAATACACTCCTAAGACCGTTATATTGTCAGACATACCGGATTACGACGTTTAGTACGTTATAGCAGTATTTTTACCAGTATAAGCAGCTATATGCTAGCGTCAGGGGCTGCTATATAGATACGAACGATAGTAAAGAAATTAAGAAGGTACGTCCTATAGCCTCCTACCTACTAATATAATAGCTAATGTACCTTGCAAGTAGTATAATGCTATCCTAGTTCCTAGGTATAGACTATAAGCGCTAAATATACTCGGTAAGGACGTTATAAATATAGATACTCTGCTTATCCTAGTAACGTTCAATATCCAGTATAATACTATCGTCTTGCCCTAGGAGAGGTATTATATCTAACTGCTAGGGTAATACCTTAGCCTCGCCTTAACAGAAGTACGGCTAGCCGAGTTTATAGACAGGGAGACGAAGACCAGTAAAGACAAGTATATAAAGGAGATCTTATCCTAGATTGCTGCTATAAGCATCCCTTACAACGAAGATAAGGCGCCCGACGAGGATTCCAGGCTATTAGAAAATATAATCTTATAAGAGCTAGAGGATTATAGCCGCCTAAAGGCACTCTATTACGAAGACATTATACTGATAATTATATGCTATCCGGAAACCGGCGAGGACATCCTTATTATATACCTCAAACTTACATACTATAAAGGGATAGACTATAAGCCGAGACCGTAAGTAACTACCTTATGATTTAATGTCTTAGATCTAACTATCTTTCCTCTAGGACTATCTTCTACTTTACTCCTACTAGGAGGTTGATCTTTTGTTTCATTACTATTATCGTTAGCCTCGCAGTATATAATTATACGTTTGAAGTATCTAAGTTTACTAGCGTAAGAGAGGTCTTCCAGGTAAAGAACCGGGGACCGGTCAAGTATACCGCCTTACGCTAGAAAGAGGAATAGCTTAAGCGGCCTATTTTCCGCTAGTATAAGGAGCCTATTATCGAGGGGCAGTCTAATAAGGGAGAAGCCGACGAGGGAGAAGCCGACGAGCGAGAGTACCGGCCTCTTTCGTACTATAGGCTACTCTACGATATAGGGCAGCAGTCGCTTAACGCTAGAGAGGAGAAGAAGACTAAACCAAAGGCCTAGCATAGGGGAGCAGCTAACGCAGCAGATAGTATATCCTCTCTATCTCTGAGATAGCCTTATTCTAACAGTACGTAGGTAACGCCTCGGATACCGTTCGCGATTAGATTATACGCTACGACCCGAAGTAGGTTATATTTAACAATATATATATTAACGAGAAGGTCTAGTTCTATCTCCAGAACGTAGTCTTAGACAAGCCGACTGAGGATAGCCTTCTCGCGATGCTTATATATATCGGCCTTATACGTAACCCTCGTGCAAGCAAAGACATAGTTCCCGACGAGGTTTAGTAGCTAGTACTACCCGATCTAGTAATCGAAGCGCTAAAGGAGGAGAGAGCATAGCTCAAAGGCAGCCGGTACTAGGTTAAGGGCTCGGAATATAAGGGCAGGATCCAAGAGCTAACCAAGCTAATTGCAACTAAGGAGCTACAGCGGAAGACAGCCTTCCGGCGAGAGTACTGGAAAGATTACTTTTACAACCGCCCAACCTAGGACATAGAGGCCGACGGGGAAGAGGAGAAGGAGTACGTCGAGCCGGCCGTCGACCTATAGATCCCCGAGTACGCTTAGCTCGCCGAGATCCTCTATAACTAGCCGGATAATTTGAGCTCTATAGAGCTTCTCGAACTCCGTATCTAGGCTGCCGAGCTAATAGTCATCCTATACGGTAAACGGGAGCCGGCAAGGCCGGACCGCATCCGACGGAGGGCACGGGCAGAGGTATAGGCCGATATTATAGTAAAGGAGGAGTCTCCTAGACTAGACCCCTTCTCGCTCCTAATAGACAGGAAGCAATGCCCACGCTATATTAGAGATAAAACTCTATCCTAGGAGGAGAGGACATTCAAGTACTACCGACCGGCAGTAATATATAACCATTTCGACAGGAAGCATATATAACAGCTAGGCGGCATAAAGCAGATATCGTACAACTACCCGAAGTATAAGGAGGAGGCGCTAGAGTTCAAGCACCTGAACTATTTCAAAAACTATATAGAGAGTGTCTACGGCGTCAAACTCCGGGCGTGAACGGGGAAGGGAGGGGGGTAAAGGATCTAGTAGTAGGGGATAGGCAGGGAGCAGTAGAATATCGGATAGAAACGTAGTCCTAGGAGAGTTTAAGCAAGAGCAATAGAGGTCTATCGGGTTCTTTCCCCCCTTTGCCTCCTTAATTAGCGGCAGCCCTTCCCTCCCCAGATAAATCTCTTTCCCTAATACAAACCTAGCCTTACCTATCCCTCCTCCTGCAATACGTTTTCCAAAGAGCGACATTATCTACGGCAGTCCTTGGTAATACTATAGCCTCTACTCTCGAGCGTTGCTGAGTGGAAAGATCAAACGCTCAATTAGACAAGGCAGTTATAATCCTAGCCCAACCGACCTCATCTACGTAAGTTGGTTGTAATCCCAGCCTATAAACTCTATATTTTTCTCACCAAACTGAAGTCAATAATAGTACCAGCCTCCGCCGACCAACCAAAAGTCACTATAAACATCAGTATAACCATAGCGCCCCCGCTCACTGGAGTAAGAAACACAAAAGGAGACTAGAGAGACTCTAGGGCTAATAATACTACCTTAGATAGAGCCCTAGGAATTCGAAAGCGTTAAGGACAAGGCTATATCCCAACTTACATACAGGAACGACGAAAATATAACGAACTACGGGTGCAGAGCACTCTGAAAGGGTTCACTTAGAGGTAACAGTCAACGTCTGCTGAAGGCTCGGTAAAGCCAAAGGGTTCACAATAAGTACGTGTCGTGCAAGTGTCTCAATCGCCAAAGATGTGCTTAGTAGGTACAGTGATCAATGTATTTACTTTACTAAGGAAGCTCCAAGCTCCCTTAACGAGTGACTATCTAGCTAGTATATATATGATGATTCCTTTATCCTGCTAGCTCGTACTTGCTCGCTAGCTACCTCGTACTATCCTGATCGCCTTAGGTAGTCGGCACCCTGGAGCTACCTGCGTATAGTTGCCCCCGGTAGCTAGCGCCCCTGAGCTACCCGCGTATATAAGGCTATAGCCGCAGCTGGGAATGATTGGCTGTAGTCGCGCCCCGCGCGCCCTACCCGGTCTCCTTTTATAGTTGGTTCGTGACACGATGCCCCCTCTCGACGTCTTTCGTCCCGAAAGACCTTTGTCGTTTTGCCTATACTTAGCGCTAACGCCCGCTGCTATCCTCTAGTAGGTCCTCCTTCCTTCCGTATGCCGACATTATAGCTGACAGTATAGGCAGAGCCTGCCGCGACCTTGCGTGCGAACGTCTCGCCTTTACTACTAAAATCGAGCGGCAGGGCTACGAAGTCGCTATACCTTGCGAACGTTATTGGAACGCGAAACCACGGAGACGTTGTATGATGATAGAGGGGTCGAACAAGTGTCAATACTATGTCCGTCTGGGCAAGCGTTATAGTAGCCCGAACGTAGCCGATGTCCGTGAGTACGCTGGTCCCCCTTTCTTTGTATCGTGCTGACTCCTTAGTTTTAACGAATTTGTCGGAGCAAGAGAAGACGGCGAAGGAAATCGCCGCCGCAGAAGAGTTATTGTCGGAAACCCTAAGTTGCCTTACGTATCTCCGTCGTTAGTAGCAGACGCTACGTAATCGTAGTACTGAGGTATTTCGTCGCGGGATGGATCGTTTGGAAATAGAGGAAGAGCCCGATTCCCCTGCCCCTATGCCTGAGGAGCAGCTCCTCACAGGGCAGGCATAGTCGCTTAGTACCTTCGGGATCGTCGACTAGGAAGCCTTAGGCCTTAGCGACCCCCTCCCTAATCCCTTCCCTTTCGAGGCAGGGCAGTTGGCCGGTCCGGGTTCCTCCGATAGAACTCCTCAAGCTTCTCGGGGCAGTGGAGGTTCGTAGCTGGTTGCTATAAGTTGTCTTCTAGCCCGAAATCCAACCACTTTACTAAATACTATAGCTGCCCGTTCGTAACGCGTCAGTCCAGGACTTCCTCGACGTCCTATTCCTCCTCTTCGTCCTCGGCTTCTATATTCGTAGCAAGCTATATGTTCCTTAGTGCTGGTTCCAAAAGCGAAATATAAAAAACGTACGTTCGTAGTCGTATAGTTATTAGTAATGACAGTCGATAGTTATTATTCGAAACTTGCTCGTCAATCCTAAATAGTCTAATCTTTTTGAAGTCTAGCTTCTTACTTGGTCGACTCGTGCGGAGGTTTCGTAAGATCAAGTAGGCTTTATCTCCCCTCTCTAGGCAAGGACCCTCGAGCCTATATTTGTCGTAGTATTGTTTCATCCTAGTCCTAACAAACTCGAGTTCGTCCCTAAGCATTACGTATAGCGTACTTATCTTATCGGCCTTAACCGCTGCCCTAGGGACCGCTCCCTTAGGTCCCTAGTATAGGTCTGCCTCGTAACCGAAGTTCGCAAAGAACGGTATGACTTTCGTTATTTCGGTTAGTACGGTGTTATATGCCAGTTATACGACTAGCAGTAACTCGACCTAGTTATCCTGCTGGAAGTTGATAAACATCCGAAGGTACTACTCGATGACCTAGTTTAGTCGTTCCGTCTAGCCGTCGTCTATAGGTAGTAAGCCGTAGAGAGCTTGCTCCTTATACCCAACTGTGTCATTAAGGCTTGCTAGAACCTTAACGCGAACTTAGTGTCTCTGTCTGTAATCCATTCCCTCGGCCACCTATATACTAAAGCTATATACCGATAGATTATATCCGCGAGTTACTCCGCTGACTATATCTCTTTGTACGGGAGGAAGTATATCTACTTGGTAAGCCGATCTACTATTATAAGAATACTATCGTACTCTACTCCTATCGCTAAATCTTTCGAAGGTAGTAGCTTAGTAATAAAGTCCATCGTTACCGAGCTCTATAGTCGTTCTGTAACTAGCAATGGTTAAAGGAGCCCGTATAGCTTATGCCTGTCCGGCTTACTCTTTCGGCACGTATTGTATACCGTAAGTACCTCCTTAACTTATTCCCTAAGTCCTAGGAAGTCGTAGCCTTATTACTTGAGTCATATAACAGTTTTCGTAATCCCTATATGTCTACCGAGTCTAGACTTATAGATGTCCCTAGCGAGTCTAACCTACTTGTCGGGGTTACTAATCAGGACTAATACGTCCCTGCTTAGTCGTTACTCCCGGAAGACCGCCCTACATTCTTCGTCGTCCGCCGCAGCCTATATTAGGTACCTTAGCGTCCCGTCTGCCTATAGCTAGAATAGTAGTAGTAACGTCTCTATATTGTTGCCGAAATAGTCCGGCCTTCTACTTAAGGCATCCGTATATACGTTCTCTATGCCTTTCTTATAGTAAATGACGAAGTTAAACTATAAGAGGAACTCGTACTATCTCGTCTAACGTCCGTTGAGTTCTTTAGTCGTAGTGAAGTACTATAGGTTCTTGTAATCCGTGAAAACCTGGACTTCATAGGTCGTACTACTAAGGTACGGCCTCTACTCCCTAAATACCTCAATGATAGCTATTAGCTCCTTGTCGTGGACCGGGTAATTAAGGGCCGGTCCGCTAAGCTTCTTGGAGAAGAATGCCACCGGGTGTAGTTTGCCGTTGTCGTCTTATTAGCTAAGTTAGGCGCTAATTGCGAAGTTCGACGCGTCGGTTTCTATCTCGTACTACTTCGTGGGGTCCGGTAGCAGCATTATAGGTTCTTTAGCTACGAGGTCCTTAACCCGCTAGAACGCCTATTCGTGCTCTGCCTTCCACTAGAACTCGACGTCCTTCCTCGTTAAGTCGTATAGAGGTCGTATGATGTCGCCGTAGTTCTTGATGAATATACGGTAGAAGTTAGCGAATCCCGTAAATCCTCGTACCTCTGTCGTATTAGTCGGTATAGGCCAGTTCTTGATAGCCTCGACCTTAGTTAGTTCTATCCGGATCTGTCCTAGCGAGATCTTATAGCCGAGGAAGATCGTTTTCGTAACGTAGAACTTACTCTTGTCCTTGTTAACTGAGAGCTTCTGCGTATAGAGTACGTCCAGCACTGCCTTTACATACGTCTTATACTCTGTAGGTGTTCTGGAGAAGATGAGAATGTCATCCAGGTAACAGACTGCAAACTTGTCGAGAAACGGTCGGATCGTATAATCAACGACTAACTAGAAGGTTATAGGCACGTTAGTTAGCCCAAAGGGCATAATATAATACTCGAAGTGCCTATAACGAGTACGAAACGCAGTCTTCTATTCGTCTCCCTTCTTAATGCGGATATAGGCATACGCAGTCGGAAGATCAAGCCATATAAAGATATATATGCCTGCCAGCTAGTCTCGAAGCCGCGAGATAAGTAGCAAGGGGTAGCGGTTCTTTACCGTCTGATCGTTTAGCTGTTGGTAGTCTATATATATCCGGAGCTTTCTATCCTTCTTAGGGACGAAGAGAACCAGGTATCCTACTGGTAATGTCGATAGTCTGATATACCCTATCCTGAGGTTAGACTTAAGATATCTCTTTAACTCTATATCCTAGAGTTCGTTAGTATAGTATACCTTGAAGAACTTCAGTTAGGCTCCCTCCTTGAGTTTGATCTCGTAATCCTAAGGTCTATAGTCTAGGAGTCCCTCTATATATTTTACGTGAAACGCCGGGTGTCCCTAGTACTCCGCCGGGATCTGTCCCGTCTTATCGTCCGTCTTTACGTCTTTATAGTACGCGAATTTGTCGTTCCCGGCCGTAATGAAGGCCGCTTCGAGTATAGTGACCCGTTCTACGAGCTCGGCTTTTCCGTATTCGTCGACGGAGACGACGGCGACCTTGAGGTCCGTCTGTATCCTCCGTTGTCGTCCGATCCCTAGCTTCCCTGGTAAATCCTTAGGGGGTAACTTCCTTGTTACTCTACCCTCCTTCCTCCTATAGCCTGGTAGATCCTCAGGGGGTAATATCCTCGTTACTCTACCCTCCTTCTATCCTTAGTAACTACCGCTTCTTCTTGAGTCCGTAGTAGTCTGCCCGCTACTATCCGTCTCCTACAGTAGATCCTTGAAATATACCTTCGTAGTATGATGTTCTCGTAATCCGTCGTCTATACTTCCTATCGAGTTAGCTAGATACTCCCTCTCGCGAGGTCGCAGGTAGCTACCGTCCTTCCAACTGATATCAGGGTTATAATCCTTATGCTATAGGCGCCCTAGGATTATGTCCTTTCTGGGCCCTAGGTCTATAATGTCGAATAAGACTAATATCGTCTTGCCTTCGACTTTAATGTCGATTGGCTCCATCTCTCGTCTGACCTATTATATGTCGAATGGTCCTCTAATGATAAACGTTCGCTACTTATCCCTCTATAGGATCTTGAGCTGATTAACGAGTTATAGTAAGATAAGGTCGACTTGTAACCCTCTATCTACTAAGGCTAACGTATAGAGTCCGTTCTACCGTACTGTAACCCAAAGTCTATTGTCGGGTTTATTGCCTTATATAGCTACAACTTCGATAATACCGGCTAGGAGATCGTTATAGGTCGTTCGTCGTGCCTAACTCTACCTACGTCGGCTGACCTATCGTCCGTATAGCGTGTTTAGAGCTGGCTAGGGCCTTACGAGGCCCCTGAGTTGTTTCCCAAGTCGTCCTAGTTTGGAGAGGCGTCCCCCTCGGTTATATCGTCCTAGTAACTTACCTCGCTCCTTCCTGCCTGCTCGGCTTCCTTTATCGCTTCCTTCCTGGCCGTTCGTACTAGTCGTGCCTCCTTCCTGGCATATCAGCGTTGGAATTATACCTCGAGTGCCTATTAGTAGGCGTGCTATATGTGGGCCTTATCTACTAAGTAGAATATATAGGCCTTGTCGGGGCACTGGCTTGTAAGCTATATACCCTAGCACTTCTCTAGCTACGCCCTCCTTAGTCGGGTACTAAGCTGCCCTCCTTTAGTTCGCTCGTAGGCCTAAAGGAGTTCGTAGTACCTATAGCCGTAGTCGAAGACCCAAGTGCAGGGCTCTAGCAGCCCGTCCTCGTCTATGGGCCTAACTGGCCAATAGTTGCAATCGAGCTTCTCCTTAAAGTAGTATCTGTACTGGTCGGCGACATACTAGAACTATAGGACCTATACGTAGTCTATACGTCCAGGGTAAAGCCGTTCGTACTCTTCTATCCCTATGAACCTGAACGCTCCACTAGGGCCGTACTCTACTTCCGTAGTAGTACGTCCCTTACTGAAATACAGGCAGTTACTCTAGAAGTCGTCCTAACTAGGCGGCTTCTGCCCTTGAAGCGTCCGCTTCTCGACCTCCTAGCGATACTCGTACTCGGGGTTATAGATCTTATCGTTATGGACATCCGAGGTACAGTCGTCCGTAGGTCCCTCCTACTAGTGCCCTGCTCGCGTAATAGCATCGTTAAGCTGGAATACCTCCTCGTAAAGCTTGTCGTTCTGCTCGTCCGCGTTTTTAACCTAGCGGATAGCGTCTCGGATCGTCCGTCTGATCTCCTTGACTTCCTTCTGGGTATCTTCGTTCTCGCTACGGGTCTCGGCGAGTTTCTCCCTAAGGTAGTCGGTTTGTTTTTAGAGGAACGTAATGTTTAGCCCCTCCTTGTCGTTAGGGTAGCTATACGTCCTCTATCGTCTATAGTCGTCCTAGGTTAACGTTATCCCCTAGGCGTCCGCTATAGCCCGTAGGTAGGGTAGTACGCTTATATCGGACTCCAGTAGTACTACCTCCTCCTCAGTGGTTAGTATCCTGATAGGGCTCGGCATAGTAGCGGGAACACGGCCTTCCTCTACCCTATCGAGCGCCTTTCTGACGTCTCGTTCGACCCTAGCGATAGCCTGGTCTACGAGCTAAGCGGCATGCCGGCAGGCCTCAGGGGTTCTAGCGAGGTTCCACCCGAGTACCGCTTCTATAATCTCGGCTTACGCCTTAGCGCTCGCATTATCACGTACCTATTGCTCTAGGTCCTCGTATACGTCGGCGTCTGTGTCCTCCCTGACGTACTAGGACTTATAGTCGACGGCATTATCGAGATCGTCCTAGTCGTAAGCGTCGTACGCCGATACCTCGACTACTCTAGTACCTCGCTCGATGGTAGCGACCTCCTTGCCTAGCGTAGGCCTCTATCTATCCTTCTTAGGGCTGCGGCATTCTCGCTTGAAGTATCCCTTCTTGCTGCAGTTATAGTAGGTAACGTCGGCCTTGTCCTTATGCGGCCGTACGTCTCTCTAGTTAGCGTCTATGTCTATAGGGCCTCGGTAGTACCCATAGGACGTGCTAGGAAGGTAATGCCTACGCTTATCGTTAGCCTAATAGGCCTGGGTCGGACCGGTCCGACCCTTATGCTATTATTTGCACGTATACTGGCGATCGTCGATCTTAATAGCTATAGCGATATACGTATTAAGACTGTCCGGACGGTCTTTATCGTAGAGCACGTCCTTGACTTCCTCCTTAAGGCCGTTATAGAAGAGTTATATAAGCCCTTCCTCGTTGAGATCGGCCCTTAGGGAGTCTTGTCAGAACAGTATAGCGTACGCCGAGGCCGACTTGGTCTGCCGGAGCTACATCAAGCGGTCCTAGGCGTGCCGTTTTTCGTCTAAATCCCTAAACACCTTACGCAGCTCGGCCTCGAACCTAGCGTAGCTAGCGAAGACCTCGTTCGTAAAGTCCTCTCGGTCGTCCTCGTCGTCGTTATTAAGGAGATTATCCATAGTAGGCTGAAACCACCGAAGGGCTTAGCCCTCAAGGCATAAGGCGATAAAGCCGACTTTATCCGCGTCCGTAGGGAACTGCTCAGGGTAGTACCCCAAGTAGGCCCGCGAGAGAGTCAGGAACCCCGACAGGGCGTCCTTCCCTCCTCCGAACCGAGGTAGCAGGTCGAGCTTGACCCGGACACGGTTGTTAACAATGTTAAGTCGGGCGTTTTCGGCCTCGAGCACGGCAATACGCTCGTTGAGTTAAGCAACAGTAGGTACGATGGTGCCTATAATGAAGGTATTAGTATTTTTACCTCCGTCCTAAACCGTAACAGAAACAAAGGGAGTAAAGCAACGTATGACGAACCACGGGTACAGAGCACTCTGAAAGGGTTCACTTGGAGGTAACGGTTAACGTCTGCTGAAGGCTCGGTAAAGCCAAAGGGTTTATAACAAGTACGTGTTATGCAAGTGTCTCAATCGCCAAAGATGTACTTAGTAGGTATAGTAATCAATGTGTTTGCTTTACTGAGGAAGCTCCAAGCTCCCTTAACGAGTAACTATCTAGCTAGTATATATACATGATAATTCCTTTGTCCTACTAGCTTGCACTTGCTCGCCAGCTACCTCGTGCTATCCTGATCGCCTTGGGTAGTCGGCGCCCCGGAGCTACCTGCGTATAGTCGCCCCCGGTAGCCAGCGCCCCTGAGCTACCCGCGTGCATAAGGCTATAGCTGCAGCTGGGAATGATTAGCTGTGGTTACGCCCCGTACGCCCCACCCGGTCTCCTTTTATAGTTGGTTCGTGACAGAAAACTACAACGCCAAGACCATAGTACTCGAGATCGCCTAGCTGAACGACCGCTACTACAGCCAAGGCATATATTTTGCCTTGCTTGAAGCGCTGGGTTTCGACCTCGAAGCCTTCCCTACGCCGTAAGTTAAGAAGACATTTCTATTCCACTAGCACCAGGGGATCTAGTCGGTTATATATATTAAACGGCAGCCGGACTAGGTCATTATATTTAACAGCACATCGAAGAAACCTAGTAACTGCCTCCATAAGGACCGGCATAGAGGCATTCGACTATAGTATTTATATCGTGCCGTCAAAGACCAGCTTGCCCAGCTAGGCATACCTAATACGGTCTACGTATGCCAGCATAAGATCGTTAGCTATAGGAACAAGATATATTCCGCTACTAGCTGCCTAGCCTAGGCAGAGTCAAAGTTCTACCGCTAGCCTATCGGCTACTTCTAGGAGGAGTTTGAGCACCCTTGCTGGATGCTATCCACTGAAACTTACAGCGAAGATACTAAGATAATCGTTAATAGTAGAACAGACTAGAGCGACATATTATAGGAGTAGGCATGCTAGGCAAACGCGGTACGACTAACTAGAGCTTGAGAGGATAGAGCAGAGGTCCGGCTTTAGTAGATCGATTATAATGCTACTCTTATAGGTCAGTAGGGTTCTCGCAGGTACCTAATACCAGCCATCCAGCAGGAGGTCAACAGGGGTAATCGAGTAAGCTTTTAGCATTTATATCTAGTAAAGAGAGGATCTTAGTCGTATCTTATTAATGCCTTCCGCTAGGCAGTATATCCTCGGATAAAAGCCTGCTACCTTCAGCATACTTCGCCGGCCCCATAGGTAAACAGAGGCTTCCGAGGCATAGGGGCCGGTTTTTCTTCCACTCCACCTCGTAGGCATCGTATAACTTTTGATATACCGCAGTAATAGACGTACCCGAGAGGGCAAGGAGGTATATAGGCGCCGCCGCCCTCTGCTAGCACTCTCGGACGAGCCGCCAGAGCGTCGTATTCCTACCCTTAATACGGTAGGCCTCGTCGACGACGATACAGGCAGGCTGGATCTAGAACTCGACCTCGTTCCTATCGCCCTAGGTAGCCTTAGGCCGCATAGTACTAGCAAAGGCACGTACGACCGCAGCGATAACGCTCGTCATAGGCAGCAGCAGGACGTACCTCGACTGCCCGGGCGTCGGCTGCAGCCGGATGCCAGCGCCCGACTTGCTATAGGGGACTATAC
>Ga0247824_10000524_pt1 | contig 19179 bp, 10 predicted proteins | sample 13C_PalmiticAcid_FD_194412 | JGI IMG/M metagenome (GOLD analysis project Ga0247824, IMG submission 194412) | Soil microbial communities from agricultural site in Penn Yan, New York, United States - 13C_PalmiticAcid_Day48 | ecosystem: Environmental > Terrestrial > Soil > Agricultural land... | reverse complement strand
GTCCAGAGAAGGGGAAGGAAGAAGGGGGGGGGACGAAGGGGAGTCTTGGGAAAAGGATCGCGAGACAGAGAGGGTGCGTGGGCGGGCGGCCCTGGGGGGTTTAATGACTTTGCTCGTCGCTTGCTCGGGCCCCAGAGGATGGCAGGGCACAGCTGGCCAATGGCTGCCGGCTGCGGTACTAGGAAAAGCGGGTCCCAGAAAGTGGCCGTGGTGTGCAGGAGGGGGAGACGCTAAAAAGCACAAGCCCACAACACATCTGCAAGCCTGGAAGAACTCGCAGCGCACAAGCACCCCAACCCGCGCTCAAGCCCAGCGCGCGCTGCCTGGTTCTCCATTCCAGGCTGGTCAGTCTGCAAAAGTCATCTGGGCCAGCCCCCAAGATTCGGGAGCTGTCCAGATGCATGGAGGGATGCCTCCAGGATCATCGTTAATACGCACAAGAAACTGTGAGGTATGGCAGTGGAATGAGTGTCCGTACGCCAAGCAGCAGCAACGACTCGAAAACATACTCTCCTTCAGAGACATTCCCTGCCGGAAAAACGGCGGAAATGGGCGCGCAATGACTATCTCACGTTGACCTCTGCCACAGCAAATTGGGGCCCAGGTAGAGTAACTATGTGTGGCCAGCCACACTTACACGGTATTCCCTAGCAATGCTGAGTCGGGCTCTGTTGCCTCCATGCCGTCCGTGCTGGTCATTCGATGTCGGCACGGCTGATGGCGACGGGAGATTGGATTTGTCTTCCGTTGCTGGCGCAGTGGCGGGAGTGCAACAGCCTGCTCGCCCATGGAAGGGAAGGCTTTTGGTGGAGGTCGGGTTCTGCCATCAACCCGGCTGCAGATGCTGGATGGCGACAATGCGGCGCTCAGAGATATGCCTTTCCAGCCCGAGCCAGCACACATCACACCTAGCAAAACACTTGCCGCGTGGGGCTCGCTGGTGGCCAGACCCAAGGGTGGAATCTGGTGGATCTGGATGTGAGGTCACTTCACTCCGGTCTCCGCTTGTCACCGCCATGGATCTGTTTTTATTCCTGGCGTCGACCTCCGTTTATGCTTCCTAGCCGGCGCGTCGACATCATCCACGCTTCAGACCCACGATTGGACGCTGGTTCCGTGGTGGCGCCCAGCTTCTTTGTATTCAAGCCAATGCTGTGTTGTGTTGACTTCTGTGTCAGGATTGAAGAAACGAAAGCACTGGATGCCAGCGCTGCGGGATGCGGAAGCGCTCTGGAAGCCACAACCGAGGCGGCCTTCTTCGCAGGCCCTGGGTTGCTCACCCGAACATGGGCGCCCCACGAAATTGCTGGTCATAAAAATATCCCGCCGAGATGCACCCAAGTGGAGGACATGGGACTCCTTCTTCCCCCACTCCCTGATTGGGCACTTTGCTGGACAGTACCGCCGATGCAGCGTTGTAATTCTCTGCATGACCGTCAGTTGTGAGACGGCAAAGGCGGCGAGGAAAATACCACCTTAGTGTGCCCCTACAAAATGCTGTCACAGTCCAGCGGAGGCAGGGCATTCTGGTGGACTCAAAAGCGATGGCTACACAAGGAGGTGTTTGGTCTTTGTCCTGGTTAGATCTGATGGGCTGGATGGGTTGGCTATGAGGTGTATTTTGGTGTATGTACAACTCCTGAACTTGGAAGAGATGTGAGATCTGAAATCATGACTCTGCATTACTCAGATCCAACACCATGCTGTCTTTGTCTTATTCGTTTACGAGCCACAACCCATTGTCTCGCGCCTGGCCCTGGTGATCGAGGCGAAAGCATCCATCTCATCCCGTCCTCCGTTTTTCACGACCCCACACTGAATGGGTCAGTGTCCCGCGGCGCGCGCCCTCACTCTCTCGTCTCCATCGCTGGACGACTGTCGACAATCAGCCTGCGTGGCCGGACTGCGGAATCCACAGCCGTGAACTCCCCACCCTCACCAAACCTCATCCGCTGGCTGCCAGTTCCCGGCTCTGTGCCGCCATCTTGCCCATCCCGCCTCCTGTCACTGCAGCTTGCAGGTGGAGACACGGGGCGGTGTCCAGCCACAGATTTTGAGGACCCCCTGGTCCATTCTGAAACATGCTTCAGAAATAGCCCAGAGCTTGACAGGCCAGGGTCCGCTCTCTTCGGGCCAAGCCCTTCGCTTGGCGCCTGTGCGGCCTCGACACGAGGTTGCAGCTGGCGGAATCCCCACTCCGGCTGCTCTGGCTCGCAGCCTTCCTGGCCCCTCGACTCTGCGCCCCTGTGATCGACAACGCTCCCCAGATCTCTGCCCCACAGAGCACGGCGATGTCTTCCTGCCCAGGCTGAGCAACTCTCACCAGGTTGTTGTGGCTATTGCATCATCTTCCTGGATCCTTCCGGGCGGCACCTTGGACGACAAACTACTGGAGATGCCTGCGGTCCCTCGGACCCGACCTCTCCAATTCTCTTCGGCAACACGTTTTTCCTCAACTCGGCCCCTTCTGGACGAGCGCAACACTCCCCTCCGACTGGGCAGAGTGAGCAGGCATCCACACTCCGGCATCATCCAGTGTCGTCGGTTCTGGATCTCACTCTCCACGACAGCACTATCACGCTGGACGCACAACGCCTTATCCGGCAGGTGGGTATTTCGGCTTGATCTACCCATGGCCAGCACGTCTGAAACACAAAAGCTCTGTGTTTCAGAAGCTGACTACCCTCCTCCCCCACGACGGGACAGCACGGGTCAGGTACGACGGCATGTGGACCGAACCAGACTGCCAGCGCTCAAAGATTAGCCTGGTTTGTTTTTTCCTGGTTGAATCCTGGTCCCGTTCGGACGCGCACACACATGAGGTTGCATTGCCCAGCTCCTGGCGCGAACGTTACCCTGATCCCCCCGGCTGGTGGGGGTATCGTATAGAGGCAATCTCGCCGGGGGTTTGGCAGGGTGGCGCGGTGGTGAGAAGGGCATTGTCGGTGGAAGCATGTCTGAACGAAGGGCACCCTCTTCTCCCAAGACCTCCCCGCCTGCATATTGTGCCTCCCCTGTCTGTAAGTCCCCCTGGTTCCCAGCGCCATCAGGTGAACATGATCTTGCGTTGCTTGGCCATATGCGGTTAAAGTTTGCTCTTGGTGTTGAAGGTCGGAAAACGCACAAACTTCTTGGCCAAGATTCTGTCCGTGCTTGGTAGTTCAAGGTTGCTCTGGCCGCATCTCCCCTTTGCCAGCCAAAACTCCATAATTCATCAGGGGTCCCCGTTTCACAGTTTTGGGGCAGAAGCTAAGCTCAACGTTCGCGCCTTGCCGCTGTCCGGCCACCCAATCATGGTGACGTCCCTGAGGCAAGCCTGGCGACACGCATTGAGAAAGCTTTGTGAGCGGGGCTGAACTTACTGCAAATGGCAGACGGGGCGGTTCCCACGACGGAGCTGGAGTTCTCAGGATCGTGATTGGTGATAATTATCGGGCGTGTTTTTGAGCCGTCTGACTGGACGCCTGATGCCTTTGCTGGCCCTGCTTGAACAAATCGGCATCGGGATGACAGCTGTAGGCCAAGAATAGCAGCCGAGTGGTCCAGAAAACGGCCTCAAGGGGCTAAGAGCCGGGCACCAGTCACGATCTACCCTATCAGATATGTCCAGATCCCGCGCTGTACAATCTGAAAACAGACCGTTGAGCTAGCTATCCATAGGAGCTTGATGGAATACCCGCCAGAGCGGCGGTAAAAGGGTTGCGTTACGGCTGCGTGCGGGGTGCACAAGCTTCTTGCCCATTGCAGCCGAAGGTGAGATCTGGTTCATGCAGGGAGAGATCTGTGTGTGCCCGTGTGGTCATGCCGAAGCAGCCCCGTTCAGTTCCGCAAAGCTGGACGCAAGGCACGAAGTCAGCTGGGGACTGTGGAGCAAGGCCGAGAGCGAGCTGAAGCGATGGCCAATTTGGCGCCTAGGTGGGAAGGTGGACAGGGCAAGCCGGTCTTTCTCTCTCAGCTATTGTTAGAAACAGACAATGGCCCTGTGTTCCCTCGTCACAATGAGAAGCGGTCTCTGTTCTGTCATCCAACGTGCGCAAAGCGCCAGGCCAGGACTGGGAACCAGCATGTGTAAAAACCTGGAAGCGCTCAACCGTCATTCTGCCATTTCTCAGGCAGCAGCCGGCTCCTGCTCGACGACAAGTGCACAGTGTGCCAGTCCCCGTTCGGGTGAGATACGGCCGAGCCCGTCCCAGCAAACGACGGCAGATGCCAAGGAAGATCAGAATCCAAAACACACACAGGAAGGGGTCCTCGTGTTGGCCGATCTCAAAACAATCTCAGCAGCTTTCCTCGCGGGCTCGGCAGGGTGGGAGTCGAGGCAACGGCGGGAAGTCGGCGCATTGGGCTTGCTATCCCGCTCTTGTCCTGCGGCTTCCATTGGTGTGCCTGGCAGGCTGCATGAGCGGGGCGTTCCTCTGCTCGGTCGGCCATGCCCCCTGTGAGGTGCCTCAAAGTCGAGGGTGAGCAGCAAGAGCATCGCTCGGTCTCTTGCGAAAGAGCGGGGTATTTCGGACTTGCCAGAAGAGGGAACGGCTGATTTCCGAACTCAGGCTGGCTCCGAGGGGTGCAGAGTCCGAAACAGGCGCCGTGGTGCTCGACGGCTGGAGTCAGGGGTCGGGAAAAGAGATGAAACTCGAGCAGGCCGTTACAGCTTCTTCCAGAAGAACGGCTCGTGCCTTGACACGGGAGCGGCTCGAATTCGGACGACGCGGCATGCCAATTGAGCCAGGGTGCTGATGAATTGTCGAGGTCAAGTCCGGGAACTCTACAGAAAGGAGAACTGGGTGGGTTTGGGGGTCTGAGATAGATTGGGATGCACCTACTGTGTACATCTGCAAGATGCCGTAGCATCGACAGTCCAGCTGATGTTGGATGTGGTTGGAGCTGCTGTGGAGTGCAGAACCTGCCTAAGCAGAATCAAAGCAGAACGCCGAGAGCAAGCTGCCAGGGCCTCCTTCCAGGCTGCCCTGCCCTGTGCAAACAGGCCCGTGCTTCAACTAGACGGGCTGGGATCAATCCCCAGCAACGGACCCGCAGTGGCTGTCTTCTTTCCTGCAGGGCGCTGCTGGGTGACACGGATCCATCATCCACCACGGGCATTGTTGAACCTGGCAACAACAACCGAATCCCCAATGTGACCATCACCAATCCGTCATAGCTATTCCTCCTACCGAGCCGCACACCCAACTCAAACTCGGCGACCAGCCACCGTGCGCAGCTCCCCCTTGCGCAACCCGAATCACCGGGACCCCGAATCATGGAAGCTGGGCTCGGGCTGGTCCATCAGATGCTCAGGTGCTCTTGCCTGAGAGCCTGGCTGCCCGGGCACCGTGCGGTCAAGCACAGCAGGCTCACCCCGGATCTGGATTTGTGCTATGATCCACCTCGCCTTATTCATGTCGCTACCCACTGTTGAAGTCATGTTGTCCAACAAACGGGTGGCGCAAACAAATGTCGCGTGATGGGTCCTGGAAGTTTGGTTGAACAGTGTGCTGATACTGGCTCAGACCGGCTGGCCAAGATGAATCACGGCACTCTCAGAGGGACTCGCCGTCGTCTCCCTCGCCGTTTCTACGTTGCACAACCTGAACTTGGAGGTCGTGCTCCCCCTTGCCTGCCCGTTTATCCAGCAGCGAACAGCTGCAGGGTCATCAACAGATCGACCATCTGAAACAACAACCCTGGAGGCATCGCTGCTGCCGTCGTGGGTCACTGTCACCACCCCTGCTCTTCTGCATGTTCCAGGGGCATGGACATTGACCCCGGCCGCTCGGACGGCGGAGAAAAACGCACATGTGGCAAGCGGCGGCCGGTCCTTCTGTCAGTCTGGGCAGCCCAGCCCAGTCCGGCCTGCGTGCAGGGGCCGGGGTCCGGGTTGCCAGTGGTCTGTCATGCCCTCGACCGTGGCCATCCGACTGGCCTGCTCCGGTTGCACGGCGACGAGCGGCATGAATCTCGGGCCACCCGTCTACCGCGACGCATGGCCAACAGAGCCGATGCTCAGAAGCTGTGGGGTTGAGCAAACTCCAGCGGCTTTGCGGAGGAGCCAGAGGAGAGTCATGGGGCGCCTCGACTCGACGCGGAACAGACCATGATGACCTATCCGCCATGCTTGGCGCAGACACACTCCCTACATTGGACTTCATCGTGGATGAGAAGATTAAACTGGTGGTTACCGCGAGGTTACATCCAATCCGCTGGCCTTCTCCGCTTGACCAGACCAGCTCCTCTCGGCTGCAAGCGAACATGGTCCATCACCTGCCTCCTCCTTGCATGGCCCACAGCTCCCAGAGTCGAGTCGGTTCCAACAAAAAGTACACTAGGAATGTTTGGGATAGACGCAATCTGCATTCGGCTCGAAAGACGCGGTGAAGAGTTTTGACAGCAACGAAACGAGAGAGAAGGGACCGTGAGTCGGGCATTTTCTGCCAGATTAGGACCAACGACCGGTCTTGCCCCTGAGTCCTCCCATGCCAGCGTTGTACTCGGCAAGCCCTTTCCAGAATAAGGCAACATCTTGTAATCTCCAACGTTGGAACGTGATGCCAACAGTCGCATCGTCATGAAAAGGGGCACAATGGTGAGCGAGTCGGAAATGTTCCGGTTTGAACGCGCGGCAACGGTCTTCAACGTGGTCGATTTGAAAGCATGATATCTCTTTCCAGAATCAACATCGTGGCCACACCCTCCTGCCCAGGGGTATCAACACTCAGGTCGCTGACGGTTCGGGTTCACGCAAGGCACGTAGAATATGACACATCCATCCACATTACGACATAGCACCTAGATACCCTTGAGCTCCTTTTCCATCGCCTTCAACTCCTCCCGGACCTTGGGACAGTAGTGCTTCTTGAGGATCTCCCCTTCCCAGATGGTCGTCGTGAACGGGTTGCTTCCCTCGACCGTCTCGGCCAGCGGCTTGAACGTGCCGTCGCCCTTGCGCTCCTCCGTGTTCCACAGCGCGTTGATCTTGCGCCCGTGCGTGTGCACGACGTCGTGCAGCAGGCCCAGCACCGCCTGGCAGGATTTCTCGGGCATCTGCAGGGCCACCGACATGAGTTGCTTGGTGAAGCCCGCGAGCCGGAGCGGGGGCACCGAGCGGATGTTCCAGGGCGGGAGGAGCACGCCGCTGAGGCAGCGCATGAGGAGCACGGTGGTGGTCTGAAGGTTGATCTTGTTGTCGCGGCGGCTGCCTGGATTTTCTGACGTGTCCTCGGGGTCGGTGAGATGGAGAGACTTCGCGCCCAGCTCGAGGTCAGGGTTGACTGAGAGGCTGAGTAGGCTGCGGTAGAGGTTGGTGATGAAGAAGGAGAGATCGAGGTGCAGGTCGGAGCGGGCGTTGTGCGCGTCTTGACCTTCGAGCAGCGCGAATGCCGTGACGGTGCAGAGGAGGGCTTCTCTGCTGGTGTCGCGGATCACAGAAAGCTCATCGTCCTCCTCCTCGCCGTTTGCTTCGGCATCGTCCCCCTCTCTGTCGTTCTCGCTGTCGCGGATGAGCTCCTTGAGGGCCTCGAGCAGGTCTCCGAAGAAGTCTTGGTTGATCAAGTGCGCGTACTTGGCGAGGCCTTCAAGCACAGCACCCATCAGATGTGGTGTGCGGGCCTTCAGGATGCGGAAATAGGTGGCAAACACCATCTTCAAGATCTCGGACTGCGTCTTCTCCCTCTCCTCATGGCTGACGGTCGCGTCGGCGTGAGCCATCACCTTTTCGGCCTCCTTTTGCTCCTTCAGAAGCTTGCGTTCCCGCTTGGTGCGAAACTCTTTCTTTTGCTTTGGCTTCTTGCCGTTTGGCAAGTCACCAGGACGGCTGACCTTGTCATGCGAAGCCTTGCCGAAGAACTCAGACAGGAGACGCAGGTGCAAGAACATGTTTAACACACTCTCGTCGACGCGGAATTCGCGAGCCTTCATCATCTTTGTAAGCAAAGAAACTGCCTCCATGGACGCGTTCCCTTCTTCATCGTCGCGGAATAGAGCCTCCAGAGTCTGCCGGCACCGGACAAAATTGGCATCCACATTGCGAGTGCTGAGCTTCCTCACGAGGATCCTCAACAGGTCGCCACGGAAGTTGAAGTGCGGCACCGCCTTAACCAGCGCGCAAGCACAGGTAAAGGCGATGTTGGAGATTGGTTGCCCCCCTTTCCGAGATCCGGTGGCTGGCGATGATGCATGTCTTGTCAACGATTTGATATAGCCTTGGTATCCCGAAACCAGGGCCTGTTCGTATGTTCGTAGCGTCTTCACTTCCTTCGAAAGCTTCTCCCCCGCAGGATCCTCTGCCGCCGGCCGTATCCTATACCCTGGGATGACATCCTTGTAGACGGTCATCTGGGTAACGATGCAGAGCTTTTGGATGGCGAGAATGGGCGACTCGCCAATCCGAGCCAGAGCCTTGAATGCGCCTGGGTATTCCTCCGGGTTCTCGTTCAGTTGCGTCGCGATCTTGGCCAGCTCCTCCTGAGCCTTGATGATCTGTTCGCGTTCGGGGATCTTGGGTGCCTCTGGCGCAGCCGCCTCGGGCTCCTCGTCAACGGCATCGTCGCCCTCACTCTCAAGCCACTCGGCATCGCTTGCTACCGAGTCGGCGTCGCCATGGACCTGCCACGTTCCATGAGAAGTCTTGACTGGAAGCCTGCCTCCAGCATCGTTGCCGTTCTTCTTCGCTTCCTTCTTCTTGCCCTTTCTCGTCTTCGCTTCGTAGCTGTGTTCCAGGTTCCAGCTCGCGGCGCTTTTGAAGAATTGCTTTTGCACGTTGGCGTCCCTGTTTACAGAGTCTGGAGCGTCTTCGCGGGGTGGCGTGACCCTTCTCCGCTTCGAAGGACGGGAGGCCATGGTGAAGGTGGCTGGCTGGTGGAGAGGTGTGGTTTGCGCTCGTGCTGATGTTCCTGGACTGGAATATTTTTTTGGACCCCTACGCTTCGGATGCAGCAGCCCACCAAAGAGCTGGCTTATCCACAATACCTGATTGGTCAAAAGCGCCTTATCAGCCCCTCCGACCCAGTAAAAATTTCTGGACGAGCATCCAATGCATCCAGGTTCGGTGAGAGAGCTGCCGAAGAAACACAGCGCTCGGCCTGGGAGTGTGGACGACGGGAAGTCTCTGCGCCTCCGTTTAATTGCTGGACTGATCTCGACGGCGCCGGGACTGGCAGTCTTTTATTGAGAGTACCATCTTCACAGAGTCAATTGGCAATCCAAAGTACTGCCACTTCCCCCATTGCGTCGAAGGACCTGCGCTCTGCTGCAGCGTCAGAATTGCAAACCGCCCACGCCAGCGCACGGCGCCGGCCAAGAGCCCGCAAGGGGGCAGCAGCACTCCCTCAAGATGGCGACATCACTGGCTGCGCAGTTGGCGCAGATCGCCGCCAACTCGCGGACCAGCTTGAACGCCAAGGCCCTCAAGGCCACCCACTCCAAGTCCCTAATCTGGGAGCCCCGAGTCGCCGCCAGCCAGACCTTCGCCGAGATCTACCAGCTATGCCATGAGGGCTTTGAGGAACTCTGCCATCTGGATCCCCGCTTTGCGTCCTTCGGCACCTCGCTCTTCAGCGAGCAGAGCCAGGAAGCCGACCGGGTCCAGATGACGGCCGAGGAGAATAGCGCTTTGGACAAGCGTGTTGATTCGTTCCTCCACCTGGTGGGCAGTCGACTACGTCTTATGCCTGCTGTCAAGGCCGTTGAGTGGCTCATTCGAAGGTTCAGGTAAGCAAGGCCGCTTCAGTTCCTACCAGACAGCGCTGACCCGACCGTAGAATCCACGAGTTCAACACAGCCGCCCTCATCACCACATTCTTGCCGTATCACACCATTCCGGCTTTCGTCACTCTTCTTTCCATCCTCCCAGCAAAGATACCCCTAGAGTACAGATTCCTGGACCCCTACATCCGGTCGTTGACCGCCCCTCCCAGGGCCGTTGTCGTGCAGCAGGCGATCAACCGCCCCGAGTTCCTCTCCGCCATCTCTCAGTACACTCTTGAATCATGCCGCGCGAAGCAAGAATATCCGGGGCTGGTGTCGTTCTGGGGTGGTGTTATGGCAGAGGCTGTCAACGGCATGCTCGACAAAATGCGTTCCGGCCGCAGGAGCATCCAGCTGGAAAACGACCATACCCTCCTCCAACAAATCGGACCAGTCCTTAGTGAGGCCATGGTTCTGAAAGATGTTCCTGGGATTCAGATTGCGAGCTGCATGATTGTTGCGATCCTGGCCGCGAAGGGCAGCTTGAACGACGTTGCGCTTGCGGCTTTCATGGATCAACTCGTCCATGGCTGGACCGTTGATACCTACCGCCCGGGCCTCGTCTGTCTCTGCATTCTTGCGCAGCACCGGTCAGCGAAGCAAGTCTCCGGCCGTGTTGCGAAGGCGCTCATCAAAGTTCAGAATCTGGTTCCGACCCTGGTCGAGATCGGCCAGCAGCACAGGGTCGACAAGCTGGCAAACGGGCTCGCGCTTGCTTTCATCGACAGGCTGTCCAAGAAAGGCGATGTCCGAAGCCTTCCTGCGGTCAACTCGCTTCTTCTGAGCAATCTGCTGCAGGAAAAGCAGATCAAAGTTATCTACAAATCCATGCTTTTGGCCGCACACAAGGTCAACGACGAGGTTGACCAGGATGGAACCATCCGCAAAGAAATCGGCTCTTCCCTTGTTGGTTTGTCGCAGGCCGGGGGAGACGCCGGGGATGTCGTCAGAGCTGCTCTTGAGGAGATTGACTTCAACATTGAAGAACTCGAACTGAAGCTCGGGGCCGCAATCCGCCCGAAGCTTGCAATTGAGCCAAATGCAGAGGCTGTGGACGAAGCGCAGGGGACAGAGACTGCAGAGAAGCAGCTCAGCTTGGATTCGACTCTCCAGGAGTTGGCCAAACTAAAACCGTCAACAGCGTCCTGTTTGTCTCCAGAGTCTGGGAGCTTGTTCAACGATCTCTGCACAGTTTTCCTCTCTGCTGCTGCAACTGAGGCCGATCTCGAGAAGTTCGACGCCACTCCTGTTCTGAGCCGGCCGCTTGCATCAAGCAATTCGTTCTACTTCAGCTTTTATCTGCGGGTTTGGTGCGGACCGTTCCCGACGCTGGCCAAGGTGGCGGCTCTGGAACGTGTCAAGTCCCGGCTGAAGGAGAGCGACTGCGCCGACAAGGACTTCCAGGCCATCGTTCCATACTGCGCTGTCGCTCTGAGCGATCCGGCAAAGAAGGTTCGCCGCGCAGCAGCTGACCTTGTTGCTGTTTTGGGGTCCCTTCTCAAGGCCTCTTCGAAAGAGTCGCGGCAGCGTTGGGGCGACAAGGGTCTGTATGGAAAGTCGAGCGTCCCCAATCCGCTCGACTCGAATGCCCTCGAGTCCTTGGTCCACTCGGTGCTCATCCCGTGCCTGGAAGAGTCTGTTCTTCACGAGGGCCATGTCGTGGCGGCCCTTGTCGGCGCTTTAGAGAGCTCGAAGGGTGCTTCTGGGGCGGAGGCTGAGAAGCGCCATTTCTCTCACGCGACAAGAGTCTCCATCTTCAAGTTCTTGTGCGGCCATGCCACGGAAACGACATTGCTGGCCGTCAAACTCCGCTTGCTTCGCTCGCTCAACCAAATACGGAGCATTTCGGGGACCTCTCGGACAGACCTTTTGTTGCCGCTGCTCTCTTGGTGGGCTGCCCTCAGCCGTGAGGAAGCTACTGTGCTTGCCGCACAAGAGTCAGTTGAAGAGGCGCTCGTTGATGAAGCGGTTGTGGACGTCGTCATTGCAAACCACGCTGCAGGTCTGGAGACATTCTTCCAGCTCATCAACGACCCCCAGACAGCTCTCAGGCCACACCTAGTGCAGGCCATCTTTGGCCGCATCGTCAAGATCTGGCCATCCATGAAGTCGGACACCAAATTCTCCACGGCCCGATCAATGTTCAACATCACACAAACTCGGTCGTCGGCTGACCAGGGACCCGTCATTACAGAGGCGGTCGAGCTCCTGCGCAAGCTTGATCTGACGACAGATATTCTCGTCGACTTTATTGACTCGCTGCAAGACGAGGTCAAACTCGCGACCGATAAGCCTGCCAACAAGCGGAGACGGGTCAGCACAACAGAACAGAGCCGGAGCGTAGGCTTGCAGAGCAGCCCAGAGCTGAAGGCAGCGCTGAACAAGACTACCTTCGTCCTGGAGCTCGTGCAAGAGTCCAACCCGGCGGACCACCCCGAGCTGCTGCCTAGCCTCTTCACCACTCTGTCCGACCTTCACCACCTCAGCACCCTTGTCGGATCCGAGTTGGGCTATCTCCAGAACCTTGTGTTGAGCAGCCTTCTTGCCATGATGCCGGCATACAAGGGTAACAAAAACCTGACAATCGATGCGTCCGTTGGCCACGGAGACATCTTGGCTACCTGCATCCAGAAGTCCTCCAGCCCCGCTGTCATCAACGCAGCCCTGCTTTTGGTGGCCAGCCTGGCTCGGACCGCCCCTGATGTGGTGTTGCAAAGCGTTATGCCGATCTTCACATTCATGGGGAGCTCGGTGTTGAAGCAAGCGGACGACTACTCTGCCCACGTTGTCAACCAGACCATCAAAGAGGTTATTCCTCCGCTGATTGACACGTTCCGGAGGAGAGGGCGAAACGTGGTCGCCAGCACCAAGGACCTTCTTGCCAGCTTCGTGACTGCCTACGAGCACATTCCCTCGCATCGGAAGCACGACCTCTTCATTTCTCTCGTTCAGAACCTTGGGCCCGAGGACTTCCTTTTTGCTGTTCTTGCCATGTTCGTCGACAGATATGCCGCAACCGACAACATGATCTCGTTCACGACGCACATGATGAGTTCCTTCTCGGTTGAGATTCAACTACAGACTCTCATCAAGCTCCTGGACCTGACCAGCGACATCTTCAAACCGAAACCTGCTCTGTCAAACGTGTTGCTTGGCAGTGACGGGACAGGTGAGCAAGATGCTCAGAAGATTGCCACGAAGCAGCTGAATCTTCTCCCGCACTTGCTTGCGAATAGGCGACTGAAGCGGGAGATTACCCAGTTGGCAGAGAGGGATGACATGGAAACCGGCAAGATCCGCGATCTCTACGCCACCCTTCTCGAGAGCATCCTGACGCTGGCCACGACGGTCAAGAGCAAGAAGGCCCTCTACAACCGCTGCGGCGATGCGCTGTCCAACCTCTTGAACCTGCTCTCGATCGCCGAGTTTATCAAGAGCGTGGAGGCCTTGCTCGACCGGCCGAACGTTGGACTGCGGCAGAAGGTGCTGCGGGCGCTTGAGCTCCGGGTCGACAGCGAAAGCACTGCGGATCCGAAGTCGAGGGAGGCGCTGCTTGCCTTCCTGCCTCAGCTGACCGCTGTCATCCGGGAATCGGATGACATGAACTACAAGCACACGGCCGTGACGTGCGTCGACAAGATCTCGGAGAAGTACGGCAAAAAGGATATCGATGCTGTCGCTGCCGCCGCCACAACCATTGCGGGTGATCACTGTCTTGGCCAGCCGTCACAGAGCCTCAGGGTCATGGCCCTGCTCTGCCTTGCCTCGCTTGTTGACGTTCTGCAGGATGGTATCGTTCCTGTCCTGCCCGTTGCGATTCCCAAAGCACTGGCCTATTTGGAAGAAAGCCTAGTCGGCGAGGAGCCCAACGCGGAGCTCCATAATGCCTCGTATGCCTTCCTTGCGGCCTTGGCCCAGCATATCCCTTACATGATCACTGGCACATACCTTGACCGGCTGCTGGCTTGCTCGAACGCGTCGGCGGCTGCGCAGCTGGATGACGAGTCGAACAGCAACCGGTCGCACTGTCTCCAGTTCTTGGCCAAGCTGGTTGATGCCAAGGCGATGTACAATGCCCTCAACCAAAACTGGGCCTCCGCTGCGGGCTGCGGTTTCACGGTAAGCTACTCCCCTTTACTTGTTGCCTCAGGCACTCCGGTGACTACGTGCTAACGATTGAGCAGGCTGTCACCGAGTACCTCCAGATTCTGGGCATGGCGCTTGACAAACATTCGAAGGCAGTCGTCTCCAAAAACGTGCCCGCACTCTCGACCATCTTCCTCAGCTCGATGGACCTCAGGAGGCTGGTTGTTTCCGGGCAGGTCAAGACCCCAATTAGCCCGTCTGAGCTAAACGAGATCGAGACCAAGATCGGCGACGACGCGCTCAAGATGATTTACAAGCTCAACGACGCCGCCTTCCGGCCCATCTTCTCCAAGCTCATGGAGTGGGCGTCGACCGGGCTCCCCAAGAACGACGCGTCGGGCCGGACCCTTCGGTTGTTCGCCGTGTACGGGTTCCTGGACACGTTCTTTGGCAATCTCAAGTCCATCGTCACAAGCTACGCGTCGTATGTCGTTGAGAGCGCGGCGAAGCTGCTCTCGGCCACAGACTTCAAAGACGCCAACGAGAAGGAGCTCTGGAAGCGTGTGCTGCACACCCTTGCCAAGTGTTTTGAGCACGACCAGGACGGCTTCTGGCAGGCGCCGGCGCACTTTGGTGCCATCGCGCCTGTGCTCGTCGAGCAATTCCTTCACGCCGGCACCGTGGATGCTACGGAGGATTTGATCCCCGCGGTTGTGGAGCTGGCGGCGGCGGCCGACTCGCAGGAGCACCACAAGGAGCTCAACGGGGCGCTTCTGAAGCACCTGCGCAACGGCCAGGCGGCCGTCCGGTTGGCGGTTGTCAAGTGCCAGCAGGCGCTGACGAGCAGGCTGGGAGAGGAATGGCTGCAAGCGCTGCCGGAAATGCTGCCGTATATCAGCGAGCTGCAGGATGATGATGACGAGGTGGTGGAGCGGGAGAACAGGAGGTGGATCGTGGAGATTGAGGAGAAGCTGGGCGAGAGCTTGGACTCGATGTTGCAGTAAGCTTGCGGCTGGGTGACTGCGGGGCGAGATGGTGTCGCTGTGTATGTGAGATAGTTGTCTGAGCGGAGTCTTTGGATTGGAAAATGTGGAATTACGCGGAAAATGTTTTCATGCTCATGTTTAATCTTTCCGACCTTGGTTCCCGACCCGTCTAGGGAGGTGTCGAGGGAGGTGTCGAGGGAGGTGTCGAGGGAGGTGTCTAGGGAGGAGCCCAAAATCGTGCAACCTGGAATTCTAATCACATGTTCCCCCCTTTTTGCTTCTTAGATCGCTCGGCGAGCTCACATGGCACCTGCCAGTTTATAAACATGAACTCTTTGACCACGTCCCCATTAAACATCTCATGGGCTCATCAAGCATTCGCGACACGGATAGAAAAAAAGAGGCTGGCCTACCCCTAACAACTCATGGGTGTTGGGCAATTCCTTGGTCAACCCAGATGTTATACCACCGATCGATGTTGAGAAGAGTCGCATACAACGACACAAGCTCATCGATCTTGACCCGCTTCCTATAGTCTCTTTCCTCGTAGTCGGCCTCCCACTCCTCCAAATCTTCTTCTTCGACATATACACCCGCCGCTCGATCTCGCTCCCTCATCAACACCATCTCGGCCCGAACAACCTTGCAGAAATACCCACACTCCTCCCTCGCCTTGGCATCGTCTACCACGCTCTCCAAACTCTCCTCGTCCACGTGTATAAAATACGTGTACCTGGGCCAATAATGCCACGAATCGGTCAACACGCTCCCCTGCATCTCTTGCTTCCCCTGCCCACCAACCCATTCCTCGAATCTCCGACTTGTTTCTGCGATATCAGCCCCGTCCAAGGTTTCGGCATCTTCGATGATAGTCCAAGCTAGGCTGTCGTGGACGTGTTCCATTCGCCTCCATTCAAACTCATCGTGCGCGTGTTCTTTGACGAGAGCGATGAACTTGTCCCATTTTTCCTGGGAGCTATAGGTGCAGCGGAAGACCACGAAGCCCCATCGTGAGAGCCTCAATTCGTCAAGAGAAGCCTGGATTTTGGTGGCTAATTCGGTGCCGAGGTGATCGAGATACATGGTTCTGATGTTCATTCGTTGGCTTCCTTGGTTGAGATGGGAATCGCGGCCTTGCGGATTGAGAAAGAGGGGTAGTTAACTCTCCTGAAGCAAGGTTGCCCTGGAAACAACAACACTCGCTTGAACAATCGACTGGTGCTCCCGACTTCGGGGTGGACGACCTCAACTGACATCCGCAGTAGCCGATGAAATCGAACGACGATGCCCAACCATTCAACTCACACATCCATGCATACAACACACCGCTGGCTCGCGGTCGCGTGTTGAACGTGGAGACAAGAACGACTCCACAAAAGTTGAGAAGAAGCTGTTTGGAATCGACCCTAACCCGCAAGTCGAGGTCACCGAGGTGAACTCGGCTAACATACCCGGAGATTGATTGCAGAGCGAAGGCCGCGTTTGAACTGCCATTGCCATTTCCTCGCTCCGAGATCGATGTCGGGACAAGGTTGGAGTCTAATGCCTAACTTTGATTAAGTTTATGCGAAGTTCTGGGCGTGGTGGTCTTCATTCACGTGTTGGTAAGTGACGGTTTGGATCGCCTTTTGGTGTCGATGGGATGGGGACAATGTTAAGTGGCTACTCCAATTCTGCTGGGGAGCTGCATTGATCCAGGGGTTTAGCGCTAACAGAGCAGTCCCACCCTTGTCCGCTTGGGACCCAGTCGGCACATCAACAGACTAGCCGAGGCTCAGAGCCAGCAATTTGCGGCTTCGACAAAGGTGGGAAGGTCACCAGGCACATGTTGTCTCCGCCTGGAATTCGGAACCGCTTCGTCTTGTCGTCGATAAACCTTATCGCCATTACCTTTCCCTGGGCGCGATCTCTCGCCTTTGGCGACACAATGGCGATACACTGAAGCACTAAAAGCCATTGTGTTTTGATTCCTGGTCGTCACTCCGCCATCCGGCTCCCGTGCAACGAACCCGCCCAAACCTCCCCGACAGCACCCCACGCGCGCAGCTCGTCAACTGTCTCCCACAATGCCTTCGAATCGCACGGCGTATACGGCCGCGGACAGCCTCTCGCAGGCCCGCGGCCTGTCTGCCTCCATATCGTCGCTGTCGTCAACGCCTTCGGGCCGCAATGGCGCGGCTTCGCACATCTCCAAGACGTATCGCCAGGCCTCCACCCTCTTCCTCACGCGTCGCTTGCCCGAGGCGCTGTCGACTGTCTTGCCTCTGGTGACACCACCGCAATCCGATGACGACTCGAATGGAGCGCCCGAACCAGCCCCAGTTGTCCGGGCGTCTCGTTCCTCCAAGGTCAAGGTCTGGAGCCTGTACCTGACCGTCCTGAATGCGATTGCCGAGCTCGACTCGGATGACGGCAAAGAGGCGTTTGGGACACAGGAATGGAGGGCAATCTGCCACAAGGTCCGCGAGGGAGAGGTTTGGGAGGAGGTCGTGCGCAACGGGTACCACGGTGTCGAGGGGGACGTCGACGCAGAAGTGGTCATCAACCTGTACGTTGCTGCTCCCCGCCCCAGCTCACACATGCAGTCCCGCTAACATCACTCCATAGAGCCACCCTTCTCCTCGCCCATGCCAAAACCCAAGCCCTCAACCAAAAACGCCTAGAAAACTACCTCGCCGCCGCCCGCGCCCCCAACCTCAACATCTCGTCGGACCGCTTCTCCGAATCCTCCCCGCGCCGCTACCGCTCCCCGAGCGCCGCCTCGGGCCACCACCGCCGCGGCGCCCCCAGCGGCGCCGACACCCCGCGCGACCTCAACGCCCGCGTCAAGCTCCTCGAGCTCTACACCCTGCACGTGCTCCCGCGCAACGCTGAGTGGGAGTACGCGCGCGAGTTCATCACGGTGAGCCCCGTGCTCGACGACGAGCGGCGCGAGGCCTTCCTGCAGGCGCTCGACACGCTGCGCGAGGAGCAGGCCGAGGCGGAGCGGCGCGAGGAGGAGGAGCGCGCGCGCCGCGAGGAGGCCATCCGCCGCGACGTCGAGGAGGCGCGCCGGCTGCGGGCCGAGAACGAGGCCCGCGAGAAGAGGAGGCTGGAGGAGGAGCGCGTCAAGAGGGAGGCCGAGGAGAGGGAGCGCAAGGAGAGGGCCAGGGCTACCGCCGCCGCTGCGACGGAGGGCGATTTTGGGGTTGAGAGGTCGCCGACGCCGCCGGCGTTGAAGGGAGCGAGGAGTAAAGCGTCTGGGAGCCAGGCGTCGAGTGCCGGAGGGGTGGCGAGGCCGAAAGCGCCCTTGCCGAGGCGGGGGAACGCAGGGGGCGGCGGCGGTGGTGTTGTTGCCGCGCCGACCCTCATGTCGAGGGCGTCGATGGTTTTGAGCAACCTTCGGGTGCTCGTGGATGAGATCGCCGGGGCCTTCCAGACGAACCCCTACGTCCTGTTGCGCATGTTGGCGTTTGTCGTCGGATTGCTCATGCTGCTCAGCCGGAAGAAGATCCGCGAGAGGATCGCACGGGTATTGGGGGCAGGTTGGGGCAAGGTGAAGGCGACGGCCGGTATGGGCACCAAGGTCAGCTATATCTAACCACAGCTGGCCGGGTGGAAAGGTTTATACCATGTGGAGTGAAGGGGTCTGTTTCCTTTGTATTATTATCTTGCATCGCGCTGGATTGTTTGATTGCCTTTTTCCCTTTGTAGAATGTATGAAACGACATGTACTACTTTAGCCAAAACAACACCACACAGATAGTATTTAACAAGTGGTAGATAAACCGTCGTGGGAGTCCTGGCAGTGCAATGTTTTGATATCTGATATCTCGTCTAGAACGCCGCCCTAACTCCTGAACGCCATCAAAATGACATGACCCCTTTATCCATTCCATTCCGACACAGCAGACGCAGATTGGCCCCAGCAACACCTCGAGAAGAGAACCGCCCAGACCCGGGCCACCCCATCACTAAAACCCCGTCCGATTTGTTTTCTTTTGGTAGAACAGCTGCAACCGAAATCGTCAGCACCATTTCCTTCCCGAGAAGCCAGGAGGAGACCACTCACATCTGTCCTGGAACTGCCCAGGTTGATAATCTTGGGACACCCGTCCCTGTCCTTCTCCAAGCGGGTGCACTCGAAGCAGTAGAAGGCGTCCGAGATGCCCTCGCCGCCGCACACGACGCACTTGTTCTGGTAGTTGCCGAAGCTGCACTCGTCGCAGATGCGGACGAGCGTCGTCGGGCGCACGTACGAGTCACACACGGGGCACTTGCCGTCGCACTTGTCGCAGAGCCGGCCGATGGCGATGCCGGCTTGCTTGCGGCACATGACGAGATCGCTGGAGGCGGGGAGTTGGTTAGTGACTACTGGAGCAACAAGGGG
>Ga0247824_10000522_pt1 | contig 19229 bp, 16 predicted proteins | sample 13C_PalmiticAcid_FD_194412 | JGI IMG/M metagenome (GOLD analysis project Ga0247824, IMG submission 194412) | Soil microbial communities from agricultural site in Penn Yan, New York, United States - 13C_PalmiticAcid_Day48 | ecosystem: Environmental > Terrestrial > Soil > Agricultural land... | reverse complement strand
ATTCCAGGGCCCCGAGTCGTCGAGTAGCAGGTGCTGACAATTCCGGACAGCGATGATTGAACTCCCGCTTCCCCTCGAGATGGACATGGAGCAGAGTGCGAGAGAGCTTCCCCGGAGTATGGATGCATTCCGCGCTGAAGGAGTCGAGTGGCGGCCATCCTGCGATGCGATGTCCAGTGCCTGCTCTGTTGAGACGGCACCCGGATACGCTCCACGCGGGGAGGATAATGTGTCGCCATGTCCTTCCGCTCGCGCACCCTTGAGTGATTCGAGCACATCCTCTGCCGACATCACTGCGAGGTTTCGCCGCCCCCAACGTCCTTCCGCCGACGTCCCTGGGCTGAGTGCTTTCCGCACGGCTTCCAGTGGCAGTGGCATGTCTCCCGCCAATGCTGCACGTACAAACGGTTGCCCACCACCACGCACTCGCCCTCGAGTACCTCAATCGAGTGATTCGAGCGCATCCTCTGAAGATATGATCACAAGGTCCCGTGAACCCCAACAAGCTCTTGCTCGTGCCCCTCCACGCAATCTTTCAAGCTCGACTCCCTCCGGCACCAAGCTTGCCTGGAGACCGCCGCCTAGACGCGATTTCCTTGCGCATGCCCGTAATCGTGAGTCCACAAGCACAACCCCTTCGGAATCTTCGGACGCGCCCCCCGTTCGGCGGAAGGCCCCTTCTTCATCCAGGCGTCCGCCAGCTCGCGCTGCCCCCGCCAATTCAAGCACCGCGAGCTCGGAGACTGCTAGCACGGTTTCTTCCGATATTTCAGATCCTCCCCACCCGAGAGATCCTCGTTTCGGTCGTGCAAACCGCCGCACCCACGGCTAGCTTTCCACCCAGGACTGGCAGTGAGAACCGAGCAGGCTCGGTCCCGCAGCCAGAACAATTTCTTCGTTGGGGGGGTGGAATCGGGTTGGATGTGTTGAGGAAGGGCTGAGGAAGGGCACTTTTTGTTCGTCGACATGGCGCATGTACGTACCTAAGGTAGGTTTGTTGGCACAAGGAGTAGCATGTCACCGCAAAGCAGTCAGTCAATGCAGGGCAACAGGCAGAGCAGAGCTGGTCTCAGTTCAGAGGGTTGTTTTGTCACCTCATTTCGCCGACTTCTTACAGGGTCGTTGTTATGGAGTTGGCGCCTTTGCAACAGTCAACCGCTGTCAGGGGCTGTAAGAAATGTGGCTCCACGGTACCAATGTAAACGGAAAACCACAAACACCATGTATGGTATGATACCTGTTAAGTAGGTATCTTACTTCGCTCTTTCACTTGGGCGTCAACTGAAATCAGTTTGTTTCCTGAGAAATCCACCTCGCTCTGGCAATCATTGGCATGGTTCGATGACTTTGGGGCATTCATCTCACTTGATTAAGTCGGTCAATCATATTTCAGTTACCGTGGGCTGGGGTAGTCAAGGTTGCCAGAGACTGAGGATGGAATGCCACACTTTGGCAGAGAAATGGTTGCTGGAACCAACAGCAGTGAGCCCCTATTTGTCTTCAGCACTCAACCCTTGATATCGCAAAGGTGGTAGCCATTCGGTCAAACTGGCCAAAAACAGCCTTGGACAGAAAGGAACCTAGCCTTCTTCTGAGCAAGTAGTCTGTAGGCATCTCTCCTGGTGCGCTGCTGACGATCGATTCCTCCGCGCAAGGCAGGTCACCCCACAGGTGGGCCGCGATGGACGGCCATCTGAAAAGAGTATGAGACGACCAAGGTGAAGCCCGGGTTGGTGTACCAGACATGGGATGGAAATCGGCCAGCCCGCATGGTTTTACACCCGAACGCACCCAAGGCCACAACCGGGCCACACAACCTCAAGCCGGCCCCTTACTGGAATGCTGGTCCCAAAGCCTCCAAACGACTTGTTCCCGGCCAGACAGACTTCTCATCGTGCGGGCTTTTTGGGCGTCGTTTTCATAGAGAAAAAGACCTCCCAGTTTCTTCCTCAGCGTCCTCGACATGGCCGAGGCCGTTTGTCACACAATGGCCCGGGTTTTCTTATGGGCTGCATTGGCCGCCGCTCAAACTCACAGCAAGTACGGACCACCCGGTCAACTAATCATGAACGAGAGCAGGTAAAATAATGGCAGATACTGAGAGAAGAGAAGTATAAGTTCCCAGCCGGCAGTTATCTGTCTGGACCTGGGTCAAGGAACCTCGAGAACTGAAAATCCAATCCTACGCATTCCGTTCTTGCCTTGACCCCTGATTCAGACTGTGCTGGCAGAGTCTATCAGAGCAACACCACCAGTTTTTTATCTTCTTCCACCCTCAGTCCGGCTGGGTTGACACCCGAAACCAAGTTGCCACAAACACAGAGAAGCGGGATGACGGGAACGCGTTACTCTGGCCAAGATTACGGTGATCATCCCGATCCATACCGGTCTACTGGTCCCTCTGAGACCAAGCCCCAGCACCGGCACCGGTCAACAAAGCCCCCGAACGATGGGGAGCGGCAACCACGCCAGCAGTCCGCAACAACGCACCGAGCATCTGTCCTGGTCGATGCCTATCCCAGCAGACTTCCGATGGAGGGCTTGGTCGAATACGCCGAAGACCAACTTGCCCAGGGTCTAGACCACAGATATGCCATCACAGATGTTGCTATTGATCTCGCGCGCCGTCTGCTGGCGAGAAAAGAAAGTCTCGAGAAGCTGGCCGCGATGAGTCTGGTTCTCGCCAAACAGTGGGACCCAGATCGAATCTTCTACCCCGGCCATCCCGATGATATCGAAACCATGGAGAGATGGATCAACTTCTTCTTTGGTCGTCTGGAAGAGGGCTATGCTGATCGTAAAGTCCGCTATTCAAGCAGCCAAGCAGCTGCCGCTTCGTTTCAACCGACACAGCCGCAGCCGGCGAGGTCGTATCCAGACCGTGCGACGGAAATGGGAAGCTGGTGTTCCTCCGACGCGACTTTGGTCCTCAGCAGCTCGGTCAGTCTCCCTCCCTAAGCTAGTCTCTGGAAAGACTGTTTTCTTCTGGCGCTGCTAACTGGATTGTTTGTCCAAGCTGATCCGGTCCGCCGTCACTGCCGACAAGAAAAGACATGAGCCCAACTGTAACTACCAGCACATGGAAGCGTATGAGCGTCACATGTTTGTCCTGGCAGTTGCGATAGCCAGTGAATTGGTCCACTGCTTTATACACTTTCTGTTGGGAGAGAGCCCAACATATGTGGGCCTTCACACGGCCGCTGACCGAAGAGATATTGGCTTCCAGTGGCAACAGTTTCTTTTTGGAGGCTATGTTGATAGCCGGCAGGAGCCTGGAAACCCTATGGGCACCGATCAAGGGGGGTCCTTGTGGTGTATAGGCCGAGACGCAGAGGCGAGGCCCGTCAGCAATGCAATCGTACGCGACGTTGTGCATAATGGCACAGGTGTGTACCTATGGTTTTGAGTGCATCAAACCTGACTGGCAACAGAGAAACTGACGCAAGAGTACAGTTGGCCCTTTCCCTTGGGTCACCATAGAAGACAGAGGATATCCTGTGAAGGAACTGCCAATAAAAATGGAGCAGGTCCGGTTTGGAATAATTCAATCTCGACGCTCTGGAGAGTCCCGGTTCAATCCCGGAAGCCGGGAGGAAGCAGCCGGCACAGCTCAGTCCGCGGCTCCCAAGTACAGTGCCAGGCGCCCCAGCGATCGTCCCGAGGACAGAGGGCGTAGCCGGGCGAGAACCCCCTCAGGCTCGGCTCGTGCACGCGCCCGTCCAAGCAGTGCGTCAACGACATCTTCTCTCGACACCCCGCCTGCGCGCCCTAAAGGAACAAGATCTTCATCCTCCAAGCAAGATCTCAAAGGTGGATATTCTTCTGGCTCGGTTCCCCCGCGCGTTCCCAGTCCGCGCCGTCCGGCTTTCGTCCCCCAGACAGGCGCCCCTCCACCTGTTGTCCCCCAGACAGCTCCCCCACGCAAAAAAACTTCTTCATCAGCTCGAGATCCCAAGGGGAGTAAGCCTTTCGGCTCGGCTCGCCCTCGCGTTCCTTCGAGTCCGAGCGGCCACGCTGGCACGCAGACTTCTTCCTCTCCGCAAGATCCCAGGGAGAGTCATAGCGGCAATCCTGCCCCTCCTCCCCAAACTACTGCCAGGCACACCAAACCGTACATCTCCGACAGCGATGACGACGACGCTTCCCGCTTCGGTGCTGGTTATCCTCGCCTTCCTACCTCGCCCGGCTCTCGACGGCCCCTCGTCCCTCTCGAGCCCAGCCGGCGTCAATTGAAAAGGGCTGAGGAGGTTTCCAAATTTTTCGCCGGTCTTGAATCCGGCGTTTGGGAAGACGATGGACCCAGGGACCGCCGTCGGCGGCGTAACGCGGGGCGGGGCCGCGAGTAAGCCTCCGGTCTTGCCATCAAAAACAAGGTCTCTGTTCAGAGCTAGGCAGGAGTCAAAATGTGTTGAGGGAGGACTCTGTTTTTTGACAATGCACTGGACCTGCAGGGGTGGGGTGCAATTGGGTTGGGAATTTCCGGAGGAGGGGCCTTGGGGGAGGTTAGGAGCGGCCTGTCATTGTAGGGTCGCTAATGCCGGGCAATAAACAGAACAGAGCTGGTCTTGGTTCAAGTGTTAGGTTGTTTGTCACCCAGAGTCTCGACGTCGTGCCGGGTGGTTGTTGTGGAGATTGTGCATTGCAAAGTAAACAACTTTCAGGGGTTGGAAGGATCGGGTTCAGCGGTATGGAAATGTAACAATACGTATACTACGTACCATACCTTGCCTTGCATTGGCATCGTTCGTTGGCTTCTGGGCATCAAGCTCAGTTGGTCAGGTCCATTTACAGTCTCATTGGCTAGGTTACACGCTTCAAGGCAAATTTGCATCTCTTTTTTGGGACGAAGAGTTCCTGGTTGTGGCAGAGCGTGGAACGGTGAAACCAACAAAGCCGTTGGTCGGCAACTCCACTCCGCCGCGCGCCACAGCCGACCACGAGGTCACCAGAATCACAACCTTTCGGTGGCCTGAAAAAGGGCATGGTTTGAGACAACAGCACTCGGAGTTTGTTTTCCTTGACATTGCTAGTTCTGGCCGTGCCTCGCCCTGGGCGCCTCCCGCCCTGCGCAGCAGTACTGAGAGAGAAGCCACCAGGCGTGGACGTCCAAGGACAGAAAAAAAAAAAATCCGAAACACGACATGTTCGGCCGCCAAGGAATGAAGCCGGCCGGTTGGTCTGGTGGCTAATGTGCAGAGCCCTGAGCCACCCTTACTTACGGCCTACGGTCTGGAGCTAGGGACGGGAGTTGGGGGGCTGAGGGGAGGCCCCAAACCACTGCCGAACCACCTCTCCGGCAAGGATCAACACCTCATCTGTTTGCTCTCCCGGTCTTGTCGAGGGCGGCAAAACAATTTCTAACGTGGGTGGACTTTGGTTTGGCCCAGACATAGAGTCCTCTTTTCGTGGCGGCCCGTCTGAAGTTTCGCATGCTTCGTTTGAAACCACCGGCCTGGGCTGGCCTCAGTCTGCGGCCCTCGTTTCTTCCCATCTGATCATGACAATAACCAAAAACAAAACACGACATGGAATCTGGTCGTGTTGAGACGAAGATATAAAAAACACTCCGCCTTCATGGCGATACTGTCAAGGCCATCAACTTCACCACTGGCTGTGCTGGCACAGTCTCAACTCATTCCTTCTCACCCCTTCCAACCAACGCGAACAAGCCCGAAGCCGATCTCGAAAATGTCTGCCATCAAGAAGCAACCAGCAGAGAGCGCCGTCAGCCCCGAAGGTCTTGACTGCATCAAGGTTGCGCTCGCTTTGGCTCGAAGCGAGAAGAGCATCAGGACCCTCGAGTATCTCGGCACTCTGATATCCACCAAATTCAAATCGGCATATTGCGACTCGCATCCCGACCACGGGGTCAAGATAGAGAAACGGGTTAAAAACTTTCTTGACCAGCTCGGCAGCAATGAACAGCTTGGCAACATTGAGCTAACCACCAGCAAACACGGTGACTGTAGCGCGTGGTTCAAACCTGCTTCCCGGTCCGAGCAAGCGAGAGATTGGTGGTCCTATGCTGCTGGCACGATGTACCTTCGCGAAGCCGTATGTGTTCTTTCATCCTTAACTGTCCGCACAAAGGTTGTTTTTCCATGCACTAACCAGATACTCGGCAAGGACATCACTGCCATGGCTTTGGTCAAACGCACAGAACCTACTAGTAAAATCTACGCCCAGCTTATTTTCAAGACAGGCCGTGCCGTTGCGCGCGCAATAGTCCACTGCTTCTTTTGCACTTTGGTAAAACCTGAGGAACGGCATTACTTTGAAAAGCTTGACCTTGCCAACTTTTGGGAAGAAGGGACGATTGGAGGGCAACTCGTGGTGGACGCGGATCCGAGACCTGGCAGTGTCGACCGCACGCGCCAGAGCTTGGATCTGACGGATCAGCATGGCACGAGACGGTGGCGGATCAAGCTGCCGGAGAACTTGGGGGAGTCCATTCCCTATTGTAGGTTTCCCAAACCTCGGTGCCGGCTGGCTAGGGTGCTGACATGGTTGGCAAAGTCTTTAGGTTGCCCTTCGAGACCGTCGACATCCCGCCGCGCCCGGTTACCTCTGCTCCTGGAGGTGGTGTTGCCGGGTCGAGCAGCGGTGGCCATGCTGCGAGTTCCGCAAACAGCTCAACTAGCGGGGGTGCTATTCCCAAGCCGCCCACCAAGACCCCAAAGGGCGCAGTTTTAGGCGGCGCTCCTCTAGTCCACAAGCCCGGCAGCATCAAGCCCGGCAGCACCAAGCCCGGCAGCACCAAGCCCAAACCCTAACAAGCGGCAACAAACGCCCCGGCGGGTCGGGCTGTTGAGAACAGAGAGATAGCAGGAGAAGAAGGGGGGCGAAGGGAACAAGGGGGAAAGGCAGAGTCGGGGAATTTTGAGTATAGGGTGAAGGCAGTGAGGAGGTAGGACTGGGTCAATGTAGTAGAGGGTTTAGAGCATAGAGCGCAGCAATGAAATTAACGGAGCTGGTCTCTGTTAAGCAGGTGTGTCGGACTGTTTGTTTGTGCTGTTTGCAGTCTTGTGTCGATGCTGACTGAATGGTTGATCTCAAAAAGACGGACCCCCCACTGAACCCCAGAGCCAACGACCCCTGCAGATGGCTCGTGCGTCGGACCATGCAGCAGGGATCCGCCGCAGCCTTGTCAATTGAAGCTTCGTGGCCGCTTCCACTCTGGAGCTCCCCCAGCCGAATCCACCGCACCTCAACCACGACGACAACCATCTCCACGACCGATCAAGTCAAGCCAACCACCCAATTCCCAACCCATCAACCACCCTCACCCTCACCCGACACCCACCACCCGCCGATCTCCCAACTCCCCAACAATGGCGCCCAAGCAAAGAAACGCCGCCGCCGCGCAACAAGCAGCAGCAGCAGCCCGCGCCGTCACAGCAACACCACCACCGCCCGCAGCTCCCATCCCAGGAACCACCACCAGCACAACAACATCATCATCAACCACCACACCACCCGCCGCCCCGACCGGCAAGCAATCCGCCGCCTCCCGACCTCCCGCCGCCAACGGCGCCGGCGCCCAGACCTGGGACAAGATCTTTGGCAACGTGCTCCAGCACTACCTCGACACGACCCCGCAGCGGACCAAGCTGCTCGACGCCTTCATGGCCTTCTTGGTGGCCGTCGGGGCGCTGCAGTTTCTGTACTGCATTCTCGCGGGCAACTACGTACGAACACCCCTTTTTCCTTCGGTCATATCGTTGGTTTCACATCAGGTGGTGGTGTGGGGATGGAGGGCTGGATGGAAGGAATTGCTAACTCTGTGTGTGTTGGGGTGGATAGCCGTTCAATGCGTTCTTGTCGGGCTTCTCGGCGACGGTGGGGCAGTTTGTTCTTACGGGTAGGTTATTTCAGGGGGGTGGTGATTCGGGGATGGGGGAGAAAAAATGCTGATGCGTGTGGTGCTGGTAGCTTCGTTGCGGATCCAGACGACCGAGGCGAACAAGGGTGACTTCCCTTCGGTGTCGCCCGAGCGGTAAGTTACACCCCCGGAAATTGGGAGAGAGGGGGGGGAGAAGGATGGGGCTGACATCTGCGGCAGGGCCTTTGCCGACTACGTCGTGTGCAGTTTGATTCTGCACTTCTTCTGCGTCAACTTCATCAACTGAGCGGGGGGTTGGGTGTCTCGAGGGGGGTGGGAGACGTGGCTGGTTTGTCTGTCTGCTTGTTTTCTGTGGTATATTTTGGGACTGTATCAAGATGTGGCTGGAGTTTTCACGGGCGCGACCTCTAAAAGCGACTTCGCTAGAGAAAAAGGGATGCGGAATTCAGAGTTTCTAGTTTTTGAGGCTCTCACTCGCCCTCTTGTTCCTTTGGTGGCGTGCTCCCGGCTCGGGGCGGGCCTCCTTTCGGCGGACCTCCCTTCGGTGGCGGTGGTAACGGCGAGCTCCTCCCGCTCGGCGCGTTGTCCAGCTCCCTGCTCTTCTTCTCCTGCTCCTTGAAGTAGTCATCCATGAGATTGGGCGCACCGTGCTGAGGTCTCTCCTTCTTTTTACTCCTCGGCGGAGCGCTGACCGGCGCAGCCTGCGCATCCACCATCTGTGCCGGTACCAGGAAATCCGCTGACGCTGATGGAGGAGGCGGTGTCGCCGCAGCGGCTGGGAAGAAGCTTGTCGGCGACACTCCCCCGGTCGCCGGCGCAAACCCAGCCGGAGCAGCAGGGCCACCCGCAGAATCTCCGTCGAACATGGTCTCCCCCGGCCCATGCACCGGCTCGCTCAGCGGCGCCGGAAGCCTGTGCAGCGCTCCGTAGCCCAGCACGCACCCCAAAGCACCCTCACCGCCCCAGTCGCGGCTCGGCTGGATCGTCACCTCGCGCGTCACGTTGTACTCGTTGTTGTAGACGTAGAGCCGCAGCGGGCGGCCGATGTGGTCCTCAACCAGCTCGCTCAGGCCACCCTCGCCGTGCAGCACGCCTTCGGGGGTGCCCAGGATGTAGTCGCTGTAGGGGAGCAGGCCGGCGGCGTCGGCGGGCGAGTTGGCAGGCACATCGAGAACGTGCCAGATGTTGGAGACGACAGCGATGGGCGTCCATTGAAGGGTCAGGCCGAGCGAGGCCGTGTCGGCGGGGACGGGGATATGCAGGGCGCGCGTTCGCTGACCCTATTTGGGGGCGTTGGGTTAGAACTGGAGCTGTATGGAAGCTGAACGAGAGCGTTCATACCTTTGCGCTCCAGAGGCCGAGCATGACGGAGCTGCCGGCGCAGTTGCGCACTTCTTGGCCGAAGAGGGCGGGGTCTGAGTCGTCCTGGGGAAGGTCAGCTGATGCGTCGGGGAGAGTGATTGGAATGCTCGAGTTCCGTACAATCATGCGCCCGTTGATGCCCACGACAAAGTCGAACCACGGCTCGATGGCCAGCTGCAGGTTGTTGTTGCGCAGCACCTGGAACCCGAATGCCCCGTGGTTCTCCTTCGCGGCCGGCACCGGCTCGCCATCGAGGCGCGATATGAATCGGTTGAGGGCGTTGAACATTGTGCCGGCTCTCGGCGTCTGGTTGTACGTTGTGTTGCTGTGTTGATGTGTCTGTCGGGACAGTGTGTTGGAGCTGGTGCTTGTGCGATAGAGCTTCGAGGTTACCGTACACAAGGCCACGGACTGCGTACCGCATGGAATGATGGTGAGTGTGGGGCAACGCTAAGGTACCTAACTTGGTGGGCCTCAGTGGGCCCCTCAACCCCTGTCATCCTGTTCTGGCAGGCAACTGCCTGTACCACTGGATGTAATTCTGGACTTCGACTTTTTCATCTTCGACAACAACAACTCAGGTTTGATACAACTTTCTCTTTCAAGGTGGATCTCGCACTTTGGGCGTCTCACTATCTACAGTTTATCAGGATCTGAAACCGTCCACCTGGCTTTCGTCGCGCCTTTGTCATGACCCTCCGGCCTGTGGAAGGCACACTGCCACTCACCGAGCAATGCCACCACTACGACGACCTCAGTGAGGTTCCTTGGGAACTGCAGAAGTAAGACACTCAATCCATTTCCAGTGTTGCATCTCATGAAAACGGCATTGTGTTTTTCTCACAAACTGATACTGACCTCCCCAGATACTGGCACCAGCGCTACTCCATCTTCAACTTCTACGACTACGACATCCGTCTCACAGACGACGCCTGGTTCGGCGTGACCCCTGAGCCAGTAGCCACGTACTTTTCCCCCTTTCCTTTTCCGCCTTACCCACTTCTAGCTCTCACACTGACTCCTCCTAGCAAAATCGCCAAAGACCTCCGCTCCCACAACCACTCAACCCCCCGCAAAGACACCATCATCGACCTGTTCGCCGGCGCAGGCGGCAACACCATCGCCTTTGCCCTCTCCGAGAAGTGGGATCACGTAATCGGCATCGAGAAGGACGCCTCGACGCTCGCCTGCGCCCAGCACAACGCTGCCGTCTACGGCGTAGCCGACTACATCACCTGGGTGCACGGCGACAGCCTCGACTTCCTCGCCCGTCTCAAAAGCCAAGGCAAGGGGAAGGAAAAGGAGCTCGATCCATCGCTCCAAGTTGACCTGTCCAAGACGGTGCTGTTTGCCTCGCCGCCCTGGGGAGGCGTAAGTTACCGCGACCAAGACGTGTTTGACCTCCGGACCATGGAGCCGTACAATCTCGAAACGCTGTACCAAGCCTGCCGGCCGATGGAGCACGCGTTGTTTCTGCCGCGGACGAGCGACCTGCGGCAGATCGCCGAGCTGGTTCCCGACGGCGAGAAGATCGAGGTGGTGCAGTACTGCATGGAAGGCGCCAGCAAGGCCATGGTGGCATACATGCCTGCCGAATGAGCATCTCTTTTTAGTGAACCCAGCGACGCTGGTTTTCTTGCTCTACCTCTCTAATATTCTACAACTACAACCCCTTGACGATGCTCCTCTCGTCGAACAAATCCTTCACCAACCCCGCCACGCACCCTTCCCAATCCACCAGCGCCATGGCATACGTTGATTCGAAGGCATAGATGCTCAGCTGGCCAAAGAACGGCCGGAGCACCTTGGCGACCAACTCATCCTTCCTCTCCATCCCGACCTCATCACTGATCCCACCCGGCGTCCCGAGCAACGGTCGTCTCAGCCCCGACGACGACGAGCCCACAGTCGCATGCACCACCGCCGCATCCACACCGCCCAACCCCACCGCCCCAAGCTCCTCGCAGACCTCATCCACGAGCGCCACCGGTTGATACCCCCCGCCCTGCGGCCGATACACGGCATCGATCGTGTCCGTCACAAATAGCCACTCGTGCAGCTGGAACTCGTCCGGCGCGACGCACACCAGCAGGTCCAGCAGCTTGCACGCCTGCATGACCGACGCGTTGCCGTACGTATCCGACGCGGCGCTGTGGTCCGCCGCCACGACCGACGCGATGGCCGCGTGCAGCTCGGCGTTGACGACGGGCCACAGCGGCGCGAGGTGCACCGCGCTCGTGCGCAGCACCAGCGCGCGCACGACCATGTACACCTCGGCGCGCGTCATCGACGACGGCGACGACGTGGCCGTCGCGGCCAGCAGCTCCGTCAGCTTGTCCACGACCGCCGGCAAGTCGGCGACGAAGGCGTCGGCGCCGCACGCGAGCACCAGCGTGGCCACGCGGCGGAGCGTGAGCTGCGTCTTGCGGTCGGCCTCGAGGCGCGCCGACGTGGCGCCCACGCCAAAGACGATGCCCGCCGTCGTCGGCGGCGTGAGGCGCGCGAGGAGGTCGGGCATGCGTTCCTTGTCCGCGACGGTCCATTGCTTGAGGAGGGGCAGCCAGCCGGTGTGGACCAGGGCGAGGCTGGAGGCGAAGAAGCGCGGGTCGTTGAAGGCGTCGGAGAGGTCCTTCTTCCATGATTTTTGGTTGTTGGGGAGGCGGGAGAGTTCTTGGAGGAGGACGAGCGTGGTTTTGGAGATGGTGTCGGGGAAGGATTTGGAGCGCAGGGCCGGGCCGATGACGTTGGTAGAGATGGCGGTGGCGGCTGCGAGGATGCGGTCGTTTTCGACCAGGATCTTCGGCAGGTTGGGCACGATGGTGGAAAGAATGCCGACGACATCGTCGGCCCGCTCTGCTGGTAGTCGGACGGCAGAGGACTGCTGAGACGGTTCGCTTGGCCGCTTCTCCTGAAGCCCGGATGATCCTGAGATATCGAAGCTCGTTGGGCGAGTGGTGAAAATGGCCGTGAGAAGCCGTAGAAACAAGTCCTAGACAAAGTCAGTACATCAGAAACCCAGCCAACTGCATCGAAAAACCTACTGCGAGCTCCCGGCGCATCTTCCGCTGTTCCCCAAAGTTGGTATTGTCCACCTTCTCGCCAAGGATCGCCGCAAACTCGAGCAAACTAGGCAGAGTTTGTCGATGGGGGAAAGGGTTGCCCAGCAGATCCTTGAGGAAAGCGGTGCAATCTTGCCATATCTCGTCCATTGTGTCATCCTCCAAAGACCGGGTGTAGTCCACCAGAAAGATGACGAGGTCCGCATCCTGCAGCTCGATAGTGAGGGTTGATCTCCTTGACGGATCGAGCGCGCTAGGGTTTGTGCGGCTGTAAATTGCATTGAATAAGGCCGGAATTGTGTGCTTCGGCCGTGACCCGTCGAGCGCCGGGAGCAGGTTCAACACCTCGGCAGCCTTCGACAGGTCGGCGCTGTCCAGCGCACCCCGCCATATCCCGATCACCGTCTCCAGGCACTCGAGAGTTTCGGCGGCAAAGAGGTGCTCTAGAAGTCTTCTGGCTCGGTTCCTCATGCGCAGCGACGTGTAGTTGAGTGACGCCCCTGACGTAGCATCTTGCCCTGCCGCATCGCTTCCTTGGCCCCATGACCAGATGGTGAAGCAAATGCGGACGGCGTCTTGAAAGGCCAGTAGGACAGTCAGCCTGTCGTTGGCCGTGGCGCTCCGCGTTTGCGGCGCGTCCGACGAAAACACGCCCGAGACCATGTTGCCGAAAAAGCCTTGAGGCTGGTCTGGACTCTTGACAACCTGGGCTCTGGCCTCTTCAGCCAGGAGCCTGTCGTGTCCGTTGGCCAGCACCTGCTCAAGGCCGTTCAGGAGGGATATCAACGTGGTCTCGGGCCCGACAGCGCCCTTGGAGGTGGGTGAGGGTGCGTGGTCCACGGATCGGAATAAGCGCTGGAGGCTGTTGAAGGTGCTGCCAATCTGTCGGCAGAGCGTCTCCACGAGGGGTATCAAAACTTGGAAGACCGAGGCTGTGTATAATGGGAGACATTCGCTGAGAAAACCCACCCAGCTCTCCAAAACAGCCCTACTGCTTGGTGAGCTGAGACCGGCCAGGATGCACTTGAGTAATGCCGGCGGAGGCGGCTGCATAATCATGCGCCTCTCCGCCAGGGACAACCTAGGGCTCCTTGTCGCTTCCAAGTGCGCCATCCGCTTCTCGTGACTGGGCGAAGTGGGAAGCTCCGCAGGCACCAGTTCTCGGAGCTTGAGCGAGGCATAGACGACATCTAGGAGTAGAACCTGCACATAAGGGTCAGGTCCGTTGAGAGACTGCTGAAGTTTCTCGATCAAGACGTCCTCGAGATGCAGTTTGGCAAACTGTTCGGCGAACGGGTTAAGGAGAATTTGGTGAAGGACGGTCAAGGCAACACGGTGAAGCTGTGTCGCCCGCGCTTCTGGCCCGTCTTCACCAGGGACCCTATCATGAGCCAAGCACCGCAGGCAAACATGAAGAAAGAACTCCTGGAGGGAAACATCCGCATCCGTTCCCGCTTGGTTTTGTCAGTATGCCCTGGACGGGAGGCGGGGCAGATTAAGCTTACTGATCTCGGATAATGGTGGATGGTGTGTATCTGATCGAACAACCCTCTTTGCAAGGACTGCCCAAGTAGCCTCTGGGGCCCAGCGCAAGACGCTGGAGAGTGAGCGGACGTAATAGAGGGCCAAGCTAAGGTCATCATCCTCCATAAAATGGGATAGGCCCGACTTGGGCCCTTGGCCTCGTCTCAGACATCCCAGCTCAGAGAACTTTGAGATGAAGATGGCAAACAGCCTATTCGTCACCGTTAGCGCAACACACATGAACATATCCAAGATGGCGACGTTGACTCACTTGTCCAACCCGAGAAGACTGCTGAGCCACGTCTTAACGGTCATGAAGAGCTGTGTCCTTTCATCGGTGAGAGCATCCAGCATCAAGAACAGAGGGCGAGTCAGCATGACCTCGAAATGATCCATCCCCCCAAGACGAGTCGGAGTTTTGATATCGCCGTTGGTGGTTTTGGAACCTCTCCGCTCCAGCGCAGCGGGATTGTCCTGCAGGGTATGTGTCCAAAGGATACAGAAGCTCCGGCCGGAGTCGGCCGGACGCTGGGCAAATGTGCCAGGGGTGTCATGCTGGAGCATCAGAGAGCAAATGGCGGCCTCAATATCCCTGTTCAAGGGTGTAAGAGCGCTCTGAAGTAGCCAAAGACTGCGGACCGTCTCAACGTGGTATTTTGGTTCGGTTGCCGAAAGATAGCTCCAGGCATGACGCACAAGCGGCGCGACAAGTTCTGAGAGCTCGACAGCAGTTATCCTATTCGCCGAGTACAGGTGTGATGAGAGTGATAGGATGGAAGAGTAGGTGGTGAACGGTATCGGTCCGCTGGAGGTGAGACAGTCATGGAGCGCCGCGATAAGACTGCTTGCGTCAAACGATGATGTATCGGGGAGCTTCGAGAGGAGGACGATGAGAACTTTGCTTTTCGCAGCCATCTCCGAGCCTGATTCTCTTCCGTTCAAGGAGGAACAATTGAGGTTGCATGCCTTTCGCAGGAGAAGCTGGGCCAGATTTTGTGGGGTAAAGGGGGGGGAGGCCGCTTCCAGGTTGCCTTGGTCGGCGATGTAAAACGTCCTTATTTGTTTGAGAAGATCTGCGTTGCGTGAGGCTGCCAGGGTCATTGACGCAGTGGTAGGCGCAGAGCTACTCGTGGCTGAATCTGATGGAAATGCCCTTTCCGGGACGAGCTCCAATAAGCTTGCGGCGATATTCAGGGCTGCTTCTGACGACGAGACATCCAGCACCGCTGTGGCATCTCTGGGCTTGTCACCGTTCTTGGCCTCTTCCATCATGCACAAGATGGAGAGGACAGTGAGCGGGGCGTGGATCGTGATCATTTCTTCTTCCCTGACATTGAAGTGTGCCAGGACGAACTTGACCAAGTCGAGTTTCCCATTGCGCTCGGCAGCCGAGAGATCTCCAGGGCCGATGGCCTGCGCTATCAGGGCCAGTATTTCGCCATAAATCAAACCGCTTTCAACGCCGTCGAAGAAGACGCTGGCACTCCGCAGAACCTCGGCGAAGTCTGTTTTGCTGGCGGCCTTGGCCTTGTACTCCCGCACACTATCCACGATAGGCAAGAAGAGCTCAGGCACAACCAAACCGCCAATTTCCCACCTATCCATCAAGGACAGACAGACACGGTACGGCCGGGCCCGTTCTGTGGGGCTACCATCGGTGTCTGACTTGATCATGGCGAGCAAGGCTCGTGTCAGAGGCTGGAGACCATACTCCTCAAAGTAAGTCGTTCTGGACGAGAAGAAGGCGTGACTCTGGTGGGAGGTCGAAGTGGGCGAGTCCAGCCCGCCGTCGTGCTCAGCAGAAGCAGGTGGTTCGGGGCCCAGCAGCCAGGACCACAATCGCCTGTTCAAGCTCATATCTCGCCGCACCGTCACGCCTACGGCTGCCTTCAGGAGGAGCTCCAGATCGCCGCCCTTGGCTTTGGACTGGAGGACCTCGGAGTGCAGCGGCAGATGGGTAACTAGCAAGTCCAAATATCCACGCTGGATGAGGAGTTGATCATCAGCAAGGCCAGCGGCAAAGCAGCGTATGAGCAACCCAGGCTCCGGAGAGGTAACCAGGCGAGAAAGTTTAGCAGACGTTTCCGCATCCGTAGCTGCCTTGGACGACTCCGGGTGCAGCGCATGGCCCAAGTGAGGAAGAGAGCGCAAGAGGTAGGCCAGTGCGCCTGTTCTCCGGGTGTGGCCGGTAATGGAAGCCAAGAAGAAGCACTGCCAGAAGAAGTCATCGCCCGATGAGTGAGCTTCTGTAATGTCCTCACTGCCTGCAGGGCGGATTGACGCCTTGAAACGCTCGACGAGCCGGAGAGTGCGGTCGAAATCCTCACTAGTCTCCTCCTCCAATCCAGGCAGTAGAGCAAGCACAATAGATTTCATAGCTGGCCGAAGCGATCGCGGGTCGAGGTCTAGGAAGTAGCGTTCGAGGAGGTCGAGGAAGGGAGCGCGGACTGTGAGCGAGGCGAAGGACAGGACCGAAGCAAGACCGGGGAAGTAGAGGGGCAGGTCCCTCGAGAGGCCCTCTTTCCCAATGACGGAGAAGACATAGCTATAGACTTCGAGAGTCTTTTGGTGCACGCCCGAGGGGAGCGAGGGGTTCAGACACTGCGACAATCGCTTTGCGACGGTTGCCCTCGACGGTATCGTGGAGATGGACGACGGTCGGGCTTGCAAGGCCTGTTCCATGGGCGAAAAAGTCAGAAACGTGATGTTCAATCTAGAATGGCGGAGGGGTTCCCACCTTGAGCAGGCGGTTGAGAAAAGAGATGTAGTCGGCCCATTCCTGCAGTGTCGTGTCGAAGAGTGCCAGGGCTCGGTCGATGCCGCTCGCGTACTTGCGGTAGTGCTTGTCTTTGGGCGGCGCGTCCTCTGTGAGTTTGGTAAATCAAGCTGGTCAGCGCCAAACCATCGCCGTGCAGGAATCGTATTCAACAAAGAGGGTGCCTACCACTCCCCAACTGGCTCCTCCACTGGCGAGGCACGGGCGAGTCGCGGCCATCGCTGTCCGGGGACGCAGACCGACAACCGGGCTCAAGCGCCATGGCTAAACAGGAGTTGTCCCGGTATGTGCTCGTCTTCCGGGGTCATTGCCGGTGAGAAATCCGGGGGATCGGGGTGATGCAACTGCCTGACGTGGCCGGAGAGCAGTTCGCGGCGGATTTCGATGTTGGGACAATGAAGGAACGTTGCTCAATGGTCGGCACAGCTGCAAGCCCCCCCACCAGGCACATGCGGCGCCCGTAAGGGACCGAAGATCAGCGCCTTTGATTGGCCTTTGGCCGCTAAGCTTGACCCTGTCTGCAGTGGGTCGACAAGGCTGACACCACTATCTTATCGCTCGTATGGGGATTGTTTGGTGACTGCCCAAGTCCACTGTCGTCATTTGGTCCAGTCCCAGCCGAGCTTCAACCACAGAGGGGCTGCTGTCCGCAACTATCACGAAACCTCACTTTACTCCGCCGACAGGAGTGCCCGCCATCGACATGGACTGTTTGCGCAACACAATCCCATGAGAAGATCGCTTGCTTTCTCGGACGATCGCAGACCATGCGCGAGTTGAACCACTCGTCAGTGTATCTACAATGGCCCGGGAAGCGGAAGCCGAGAGCAACAATGACGGCGCCCCCGGGGTGACCTCTCCCTCGCCTTCGCCGCCGCCTCCACCTCTACCGCCTCGCCGAAGCCCGTTGGGTGATGGCTCTGCCCAGGTAGCGCCGACCCAGTCAAAGCCCACGACAGCTCTCTCGCCCATCGACATAGCGACCATGTCGTTTCCGGACGGCTCACGAGGCACCTTTTCGACGAGCGTGACCCGAGCCGTCTCAACTCCACTCGCCAGCGGATATGTGACGCCTGCAACGGTCGACAGTGACCATGCCGACTCTATGAGCATCATGAGCTTCGCGCCGACTTTGCGGCCCCATGGAGACCTGGCTAGCCTAGTCGCGGGTGAACTGAACAGGAAGAGCCGCGCCTGGAACATGTTGAGGTCGCAATCCGAGACTCTCCAGCCGTTTGAGCGCATTGAGCTTGGCGCTCCTGGAGATCTCGCCGGATTTGAAAGGGAGTTCGACGATATCCCCGACAGCCCGCCCGACGACGTCCGACTGGCCATCTGGAAGTCCAAGATGAAGCACTACATGATCCTTTCGTCGGCCGGGAAGCCCATTTACAGCCGGCATGGCGATCTGGGCCTCGTCAACTCGTTCATGGGCGTGGTGCAAACCATCATTTCGTTCTACGAAGGGGCAGACAACCCCTTGCTCGGGTTTACCGCTGGCAACGCGCGGTTCGTCATTGCCATCGAGGGGCCTCTCTACTTTGTAGCCATCAGCAAGCTGGGTGAAAGCGATGCCCAACTCAGAAGTCAGCTGGACGCCTTGTACATGCAGATTTTGTCCACCTTGACTCTTCCCACGCTCAAGAACATATTCGTCCACCGTCCATCCACCGATCTCAGGAAACCCCTTGAGGGCACCGAGTCTCTCCTCTCTTCTCTGGCGGACAGCTTTACACGGGGCTCCCCTTCGACGTTGCTTGGAGCACTGGAATGCCTCAGGTTAAGAAAGTCTCAGCGCCACGCAATCAACAATATCTTCCTCAAGAGCCGCAGCGAGAAGTTGCTGTACGGGCTCATCGTCGCGGGTGGCAAGCTGGTCAGCGTCATCCGGCCACGGAAACACTCGCTGCACCCAAGCGATCTCCAGCTCATCTTCAACATGCTCTTCGAATCTGGAGGCATCAAATCCGGCGGCGGAGAGAGTTGGATTCCTCTCTGCCTCCCGGCTTTCAACAACCGCGGGTATCTCTACATGTATGTGAGCTTCTTCGACGGAAACCCAGATGCCTCCTTTTCGGGCGAGCCAGCGAAACAACACCAGCAACAACCCCCTGAGTCATCATCAGACGACATCAACCAAAACGAACAGGAAGACGAGATCGCCCTGATCCTCATCTCCCCCGACAAAGAATCCTTCTTCGATCTCAAAGAAATGCGAGACAAGCTCGCCGCCCAGCTCAACAAAACAGGCCACCTCGCCCTCATCCGCTCCGCCGCCCGCGAAGGCCGCCCCAAGATCCAGACCATCGCCCCCGCCACCCAAATCTCCCACTTCCTCTACAAGTCCCGCGCCAACGTGCAGTTTTGCATGTCCTCTCTCGAACCACCAGCCTCTCCCAATGCGACACCGCCACCACCACCATCCTCCCCAGCAGGCGGGGCGCCATCAGACCCAGAGAGCCTGCTCACCCGCCGCCGGCTCATGTCCCTGTACCACGAGCTCCACGCCTCGATGCACGCCAAGCACGCGCACCTCAAGGTCCTGCACGCCGTGGGCGAGGACGCGGCCAGCCTGGCGTGGATCACGCCCGTCTTCGAGTTCTACTGCGTCGCCGGGCCCAACGTGTCGCGCGCCGCCATGGCGCAGGGGGCCAACAAGGTGATC
>Ga0247824_10000521_pt1 | contig 19234 bp, 27 predicted proteins | sample 13C_PalmiticAcid_FD_194412 | JGI IMG/M metagenome (GOLD analysis project Ga0247824, IMG submission 194412) | Soil microbial communities from agricultural site in Penn Yan, New York, United States - 13C_PalmiticAcid_Day48 | ecosystem: Environmental > Terrestrial > Soil > Agricultural land... | reverse complement strand
CTATAGGGCTCAGCCCGTTACATTACCCCCCTCCTCCTCCCCGGGCGTTGCGTCGTCTCCCGTGATCTTCCCGTGCGCCGCCTTATATCGGTCTAGGGCCTCTGTCTCTAGGAAGGCGCTCAGCGGTTCCTACGTCAGTTGCATGTAGCCAGTCCATTTGACTAGTACCTCTGTTGCTCCTCTTGTCTTCCTTGAATTCAGGATCTCCTCGACTTACTATTCCTCCTTACCGTCTGGGCCGCCCTCTGGTACTATTGCAGGGGGGTAGGTGTCGTCCTGGACCTGTGATAGCAGTGGATTATCGCTAGCCCTCTTTAAGTGTATTACGTGGAATACGTTATAGATGCCCGGGGGTATATCTAGGCGACAGGTATGCAAGCCGATCAGCTCTATAACGGTATACTTGGCGTTCCTCCAGTCGAGCTTCTTCGAGGGCCTGTCGGTCTTAATGTTATTCAGTCGGAGCTATATCTTATCTCCTATACGGAACCGTTCTGCGACCTGTCGGGCCCGGTTGGCATATTCCTCCTACAGCTCCTAGGCGGTGGCCATCGCGGCTTATACCACTTGTACCGCCTCCTTAAGTTTAGCGACAAAGGCTTCTCCGCGGGCGACCGGGGAATTTCCAGTAGTACGTAGCTCCTCCTGCCCCTTGGCCAGGTCCAGGAGGTCTACGTCGTAGCCGTATGTCAGGAAAAAGGGGCTGATCCCTATAGACGTCGTATTCCGGTTGTTAATAGCTAGCATTACTATAGGTAGTAAGCCGGCCTAGTCGTCTTAAAGGTATATCGTATAGTAGCGTAGGTAGTATTCTACCACTTAGTTAGCTCGTTCTATTATGCCGTCGGTCTCGGGGTAGTAGGCTATAGACAGCCTCCGAGTAATCCTAAGCAATTCGCAGATCCTTTTCCATATATAGCCGACGAACTAGGGGCCTCTATCGGAGACAATCGCTAACGGGAGGCCGTAGTAGCGGATGAAACTGCTAAGTAGTCGTTCAGCTATAGCTTCGGTTATCGTAGACGTTATTACCTCGAAGATTATACTCTTTGATAGCCGGTCGGTAATAACCATGATCGTGTCTGCTTGGTTAGAGCCGGATGGGGGTAGCCTAGTAATGAAGTCTATAGAGAGTTCGCTCTAAATCCGTTCAGGGATAGGGAGGGGCTTTAGTAGGCCGCGCCGCTTCTCTCTCCATATCGTCGTTCTTCCGTATACATCGCAGTTCCGGAGGAATTTCCGGACCTCCTGGCTGAGGCCGGGCTATATGAACCTCCGACCGATCAATATCTTGGTAAGGTCCCTGCCCGGGTGTCTAGAGAGAGCTGAATCGTATGTTTCCTAGATAACTTAGGTCCGTAGCGGTTCGAAGAAAGGGAGCTAGATCTGCCCCCTCTAGTATAGTCGTTTCCCCCCGTTAATTAAGCATTCCGTAATAGAGATTAGTAGTCCCTACTGTAGTAGTAACTGCCTCTTGCCGTCCCTGACTAACTAGTGAATTAGCTAGTAACGGTTGTTAGCTTCGAGTCCCTGGTCCTAGAGGTCTTTCAGGCGGCCGTCGGCAAATGGGTTCTCGGGGGGGTCTAACTTGTCGGCCTGGTCGTCGTTATTCCCGTCCTAGTTACTAGCCTTCACGAACCCGGCGTTAACCTTCGTCCTCTAAAGGGCCCTGATTTATGCTCGGTAGACTAGAATACAGCTCCTTTAGGGCTTTAACAGTTGGAAGCAGTGCCTAGCGAGGCGCTTGTCGAACTCGTCTGCTAGTATATCTTAGTCCCTCCTTAATAGTGCATCGGGTACTATGGCCTCCTTGCCTGGCCGGTAGGTCATCTTGAAGTTATAGCGGGCAAGTACCTCTACCTAGCGAACTTGTCGTTCGCTTAGCTGCCGCTTCTTATAGAAGTACTCGAGGTTCTTATAGTCCGTCCAGACCTCGAACGACGGTACGCTCCGGAGCTCGGCATCCTACTACTTAAGACAATAGATAACTACCAGGAGTTCTTTATCGTAGATCGGGTAGTTATACTCGGCCGGGTTGTTTTTTCTTGAAAAGAAGGCCATAGGCCGTAGGGTCCTATCGTCGTCATATTACGAGAGTGCTCCTCCGACCGTATATCCTGAAGAGTCGGTCTCGACTACTATCTTCTTATCGGGGTCCCATTATGCCAGGACGGGGATACTAATAAGTAGGGTCTTTAGCCGCTTGAAGGCTTCCTCGTACCGGTCTGACTAGATAAAGGGGACACCCTTCTTAGTAAGTGCCGTTAGGGGTATAGCTATCGTTAAGAAGTCTAGGACGAACTCTCGATAGTAGTTGGCGAAGCCGATAAAGCCCCTGACTCCCTTGACGGTAGTTGGGCGCTCCTATTACTCTACCGCTCTAATCTTCTTGGGGTCGACACAGATGCCCTTTCCTGCTTCGACGATGAAACCGAGGTACTTAACGCTCTTAGCCTCGAAGTCGTACTTGTCGATATCGACCTATAGGCTAGCCTCTTGGAGCCTCTATAGGACCTTTCGGACCTTGTTCCTGTAATTAGAGAGAGAGCCGCTAGAGTAGATAAGGACGTCGTCGATATATACCGAGCAGAACTCGTCGAGGTACTCTTAGAGTATATAGTTAATATATCGTTGGAAGGTAGCTAGTATACCTGTTAAGCCGAAAGGGGTAACTAGCTACTCGAAAAGGCTATACCTCGTTCGGAAAGCCGTCTTCTACTCGTCTCCCTCCTTAATCCGGATCTTATGAAATGCCGAGATTATATCTAGCTTCGTGAACTACTTTGCCTTAGAGAGAGAGCGGAGTATTTCGTTAATCAGGGGGAATAGGTACCGGTCCTTACGGGTAATAGCATTCAACCCTCGGTAGTCGACATAGAAGTATAGCCTGCCCCTAGGTTTCCTAACGAACAGGACGGGGGCTAAGGCTAAGGAACTACTTGCCCTGATGAAGTTCTTATTAAGTAACTCTATAAGGGTCTTATGTAAGACGATCAATTCTTCGTATGATATCCCGTAGAGGGGCCCCTAGGGTAGGGGCTTGTCTTGCCTACTCTCGTCCTTTTCGAGCGGGATTTCATAGTCTATATCTGGCCGGGCAGGTAGTAGTCGGTCGGTAGTGTCCCGGTCGAAGAGGGGGAGGAATTCGTAGTAGTACTTCGGTAGCTTCTCTCGGGGGTCGGTATACTTCTTTAGAGTAAGTGCCTTTTCGATGTCCCTTAGGCTAGCGGCGAAGATTTATGCTGGCTACGTAGGGTCTTGAGATTTCTAGGTCCTCTTTACTAAGGCTCCGAATATACTAGATATCTATTGGGAGATCGAAAGGGTAGGAGTCCCTTCCTGCCCCCTTTCCTTAACGATTAGGCCCGAGGTCCTGATCGTCAGTTCCCCTCGAGATAGGGAAATCGTTACTTCCTCGGTATCTATCTATAGCCGCCCGAGGATAACCTCGTCTTCCTGGTCAGGGATGATATAAAAGAAGACGTAGGGCAGCTTGTAGCCGTCGATATCGGTATCTATATAAGCTACCTCTCGGATAGCGCCCTTGACTGTTACGTTAACCTAAGCGAGGTCGCAGGGAGTAATAGGGATATATAGGAGGTATAGGCGGTTAGCGAGCGAGAGGCTAATAGTTATAAAGTAGAGGTAACTACTATTAATAAGGGCGTTAGTATAATGAATTCTATTGATGCTAAAGTTAACGTAAAACGGGTTGCTATCTATCTAAGTCTCGACCTCCTTCCATTCTCGTTTTGCCTCCGAGTACTCCTGGCTACGACTTTAGCTAGGAGCTACCCTTTTAATTCCTCCTCGTCGGTCTCCGTCTGGTCAGACGGACTATTATCGGTATCTCCTAGGTCTTCGACTATAGCCTTAGTAATAGGCCTCGACCTCTTTACTTAGGAGTAGTTCGCTCTAGCCGAGCCGGGTAGTCTGGCTGGGAGGAGCGGGCACTCGGCTACTATACATCCTGTTCTCCTATACCTGAAACAGCGACCCTCCTTCCTTCGGTGCTCCTTCTCTTTCTCGTCTATCTACTTGGCTCGCTTGCCCGTAAGCTTTAGGTTGTCTTGCTGGATTATCCGGCTGACTTTCGTGGGCTCCTAATCCATCGCGTTATAGGGGGGTATAGTAGTACGCTCGTGGTTCTAGTACCCCGCGCTCCTCTGGTCAGGGGAGGCATCCCTCCCCTTGGGGAGGAATAGAGCTTTCCTATCTACTCTCCTCCGGGCAGCCTTCCGGGCGTCGACGTTAGCACTAAGGCTATAGAGCTCTTGGACGAATCCCGGGTAGTCCTTTGGCAAGTATAGCATAGGGACAAGGAGGTCTTTCATCTCGTCGTTAAGGGCCTTCCGGAGGTAGTTGATCTGGATAGTAGCGTGCTAGGTAGTACCTCCTATATCGGCTAACTGCTTCTCGAACTTCGGGTAGAATGCTATAAACGACTCCGTCTTGCGCTGGGCTATGCTATCGAGGTTGTAGAGTATGTGTTGGGCGATATTGGGGTCTTCGTACGTATTCGTCAGGTACTGGAGGAAGTCCGTAGGGTTATGAGTGCTGCCGGGGCTGCCGCTCTCGTAGAATGCAGCCGCTATCGACTGGGGGTTGTCTCCGAGCCGGGAGTAGATATAGGTAAACCGGTCCGTAGGCGACCCAAGGAGGCAGCCGTCGGTACGTAGTTTGCCTTCCATTTCCAACCTCTAATTTCGGTATTTCTTCCGGTTCCTATCGAAGCACAGGGGGTCCGGGAGGGTTATCTTCTTCTTCGTCTAACCAGGGGGGGACGGTAGTATAATGGCGACTGTAGGGAGTACTAGAGGTATTGGGCTTTGGGGTATGGTTGCTAGCGTAGCTTATAGAGATACGATGGTTTCTTAAAGGGCCTTGATATATGCCTGGGTTACCTCCCGCTCTTAGGTCTGGCGGGCCTCTATCTCGGCGAACCACTAGGCCTATTCCGACTGCCCTGCCTGGATTGTTCCTAGCTGGGTGGTAAGGAGCTGTATTAGCTGTACCAACTGACAGTCGCTCTGACCGCTATCGTTCGTATGGTCGTTGCCTGACATTATAGTGTTTTTCCTCGTGGGTTTCCGCTATGCCTCACTTAGAGGGCTTCCGCTGTGCCTCGTTTAATGGAAGGCTTCCGCTATACCTCGCTCGGTAGAGGGCTTTCGCTGTGCCTCGCTCGGTGGAGAGCTTTCGCTGTGCCTCGCTTAGTGGAGGGCTTCCGCTGGCTCGCTTCTCTATAATTGACAACAGGAGAAGGAAGCTTAGTTATAATGTAACGGTCTCAGGAGTATATTATAACTATCTAATGACGACTCTACGAGTATAACTAAGCTTGAGGAAAGGAAAGGAGAAGTGGAAAAATAGCCATCGCATCGCGATGGCCTTTCTCTGACCAGATGGAGATGCCAGGCGAAAAAGGGGTAAGTGTAATGGGGTCGTTGATGGAGTCGTTGGTGGGGGCGTTGGCCGAGGGATGTTCAGGGGTCGCCGTGCGGCCGCTGCGCGGTCGCTGTGCTGCCGTTACGCGGTTCCGCCCCGGCCTGGCGCTGAGGTTGGCCGAGGGTCGCCGAGGCCTCTACAGGGCTCAGCCCGTTACATTGGCGAGGTAGTACTACGCGGCCAAGATAATAAACGGAGGGATGGCCCAGCTAAGGGCATTAACGCCCTGGATCACCGTTGCCTACTCGCGGTTGCCAGGCTAGGCCAGTTTTGCCTTGCTACGGCCGTCCGAGGTTGTAACTACTATGCCCGCGAAGATAATACCCATTATAAACCCAGTCTCGTCGAAGTTGTAGATATCGTCGTCCAGGATACCGTACTTGGCCTTGACGTTTCGTATAAGGGCGAACCACTCGCTAATGACCTTTGGATCCTCGTACTTGGCCCTCTGGTAGTCGTATCTACGCGTATAACGCGTACGGAGCTCTGGCTGGCGTTTGATGAAGTTATGTGCCCAGCGTTTGCCGATAGGGGGCGCGTTACGTTCGTATCGGAGATGGTTGGCCATATCTTCAACGCTATACAACCTGGGAGGAAATACGCGTGTAGATAGCTCAATCACATACTGAACTATCGTCTGCTCCTCCAGATCCGTCAGATTGCGTGAGTTAGCTGGAATGTCGCGTCGTGCAGGCTTGCCAGCGTGTCGGTCACGGAGGGTGTTGTATGGGACGTTATAGAGCCTCGCTGCGGCTCGGAGGCTTAGTTTTTCGTCATTTTGAACAGCATCGAGGGCTAGAAGTACCCTGGCTTCTTTTGAATGAGTAGGCATCTTGCGTTGTAGAGAAAATTGATGTTAAGTGCAAAGACGACGCGTTGCGCTAAAATTGGTCGGCTCGCTTGTCTGGTCGACTCGCTTATCAAATACGTTAACGTGAAAAGAAACATGGAGACCCATGGAACCTAAGGACTCAGCAACACACGAAGCTAGTCCCCCTTGCTCCAAGTCTAGAGATTTCGGGAAACCCCCTCGCCAAGGTTTCGAGTGGCCAATCACCCAATGCAGAAATAGCTTCAGCTCCTGAAGCTCCTCAGGCGTCAGCTGGCTCCACGCGAACTTGCGTTCACCGGAGTGGTCGGGTCCGGTGTTAGATTCTCGCGGACGTAAGCGCTCGATGGGATCGGTGTCGCCCGCGTATAGTCGTATCGACGCCAGGAAGTAACCCCCTCGCCATGGCGAAGGATTCCTAATATTGCAAGTCAGTTCTCAGTCTGCCGGACAAGCGGCCGTTGCTGAAGTTATTCTCGGGATTCAACCTCTGGATTTGGTCGAAGACCTCGGAAAGAAGCTGAAATGCTGCTGTTTTGGGCACGATATGATGGAGGATGGCTGCATTGACAGCAGCGGCCAACCACAGTCCATGGCTGTCGCAGGCAGCGTTGTCCACACCTGCTCCTTCAAAGTTGGTGGCGATCACTTCACACCCCTCGTCGAGCTTTTTGACCGGCCATTTCGCTTCCATCGTCGTTGGATCGACAAGCCCTGAGTGTGCTCCCATCCAGTGATAGTAGTAATTGAAATAGACGTCGTGGGCGAAGTGTGAAGACTTGACGGTGGTGCTCAAAGTTTCGTCGTTGTTGTGAAATTCGGACCTTTCTCCTTCAAGCTCGGGTCTGGATGAGGCTGCGTACTTGTTTGCGAGCGTGGAAAGTTTCCACAGCTCACTAGACTGTGCTTTGTGGATGAAAACCCCAATGCTTGCCTGCAACATGGCCAAAATCTCCTAAGCGCATGTTAGTACAAAGGCTCCGCAAAGGCCAAAAGGGGGGCGCTCGAACCCGAAGACTCTGAGACATGGTTTCCAGTGCGAGTATCGCTGTTGTTACCGCATTGCTTCGCTCACGGAGGACCTTTTTCTTCTTCTGGCTTCTCGCGTTGGCCAAGGCAGACAGAAGACCGCACAGCTCCTGATCTCGCGCTTTCATCTGCTCAGACAGCTGTCTCAATGCCTCTTTCAACTCGGCGATTTCCGTTCGCGTCTGTTTATGCTGGACGACGTTGGCCCCAGCATTAAGCTCGATCGTCTCCTCCAGGTATTGGGGTCAATGCCAAGGTAATTGGACACCGAGGTAGACACTGAGGTATTCACTGAGGTAGACACTGAGGTATTCACTGAGGTAGACACTGAGGTAGCCACTTGCGGCCGTGGATGCTGTTAATTATGGAATTAGGTCTGAGGGTCCTGTCCGGTAATCTGAGAGCAGCGCTGCATCAAACCAGCTTAACCGTTTCCTTGAAGGACCCGTGAGACAGCCCTTCGCCATGCATCAACCCATGCACTAACGCCGCACCGACAACAGTGTATGTCCCCTCCCCCGTTGGGCGCAGCACCATAGGCGCCGGCACCCCGCGTAGAAGGAACACCTCGTCGCCGCACCTTATATCGAGGGGCCCACTCCCAGCTAACCCATTCTCAAGCACCAAGAGACACCTCCCATCGCTTGCCACAGACTTCAGCATGTCGAGGAAATATTTCCGATGCCCTGCGCTCTCATCCATACCCATACCCTCCCAAGCGCTCTCTGGAGTCTGGCCTACCCTCAAGCATTTCATATAGAAGGTGCGAAACCGCTCAAAGCTCTCCCGCTGATCAAAAAAGTCGTAGCGGAATCCCCGGAGCCAAGGCGTGGCTACAGAATCGGGATTTTTCCGCGCTGGTGTCAGGCCCCGGAGTACGCAGAAGACGGCAGCCAGCTCGTCTTTGCGCCTGGCGAGCCCAACGCAGGGCTGCGAGCAGCTCTCCCGTAGTCGGTTTAGCCAGGTGATGGCGTCTGCCACGGAAGGGGGACAGCTTGATGCCGCTCCTGCGGCGCCGCCGGTGGTGGAACCGAGTGTCGTTTGGAAGGAGACGGTACCATGCTTCGTACCCGATATGCTGAGGCGCGATCCGGTGATGCTGAAACTGCAGATGAGCGGCTCGATCTCCGTTACGGAGCTCATGAGGGACATGGATGTTCCCATTTGATAGCGCGACACGAGCCAGGGAGCTGGGCGCGGAGTTCCCCAATGGGGAACCCAGGTTGGCGTGTCTGTGAGTCTCGAAGATCCCCCGTCAACAAGTAGGGCGATCGCGCACGGCTTCCATGCTATGAGGTTTTCGAGAAGGTCCAAGTAGGCTTCGCCAAGCTGTTGCGTGTAATCCGGGACTGAAAACGCCATCCCGAAGCTTGCGAGCACCGCCGACAGCGCAAACGATCTGTCGTGGGGTATGGAGCTGACGCGCTCCAGGAGCGCGACTCGGATCGCAACGAGCGCCTACATCTCGCGGTCGGGGAGACGCTCTTGGCTATACTGTAGAAGCTCCGAGTGAGGATATCCAACGAGGATTGCGGGGTCGAAGAAAAGAGTGACGAAAAAGCCAATGAGCACAACCGGCAGCAATGTTAACCCCAGCACAGAGTCGAACTACCGTAGCCCGGCTGACAAGACGAGAATGAGGAGGAATGCGAGGAGATGCAACCATGCTAGAATCATCGTGAACCGCCGGAGGCCGTGGAGCAAGAAGCCGTGGTATTTGAGGAGGTCCTTGAGGTGCTCTTCGAACGAGGACGTGCTACCGAGCTTGTCCCTCAACACGTTACCGTTCCAAGAAGCGTCTCGTGGAATACAAAGCCAGAGATCTATGGTAGATTTCCAGCGATTCAAAACCGCAGAGGTATCGGCGACAGTGTCTTTTCCCGACCGTTTGACGTCGTATACTCCGCTGACGAGATCTTCCCACGAGAGACATCGGTCGCCACACAGGACAATCGGCGTGGCGGAGAATGCGATCTCTTGGAAAGTCCAGACGCACTGAGTCCAGGACCGCCCTAAGAGGGCGTCGAGAGACGTCGGAACGGGGTCTCCGGCGTTGTGCGGTTGACGCCATGGATTACAATACGTAATCCGCCCTGATCGAACGAGTCAGAATTCACGTACCAAACGTGGCAAGTGGAGCGGCAGACTTACAGATTGCATCTCTCCACAAGTTGCGTCTGAAACGAGCCAGCTCTTCACGCCGCTTTTTCTCGCTCTTTGCCGCCAGAAGACCTAGGGGGATGGGCGTCTTCGAGGCCGAGCGTTCTCTCATCCAGTCCATTGCCCGGTAGGATTCTTCATTGCCGGGGCCAAGCCAGATATAGGTTTCTTCTGCCCAGCTGTATATCTCTCGCATCAGCGGTATCTGGCGCGCCTTTTCCACCTCATTGGCCTGGTTTATACAGACGGAGTCGACCCATATCGTTACGGCGCCGAAGCGTTTGCGGATCTGGCATAGGGCGGCATAGCAATTCGCGGTGACCTCGATCCGGCAACCGTGTGGATGGCAAAGAATCTGGTGGCTGGTCGTCGACTTTTTGCCCCAGACGTACGAGAGGGCCGCGAATGATGGGGAATCCTCAAGGCGCGCTACACGCAAATGAGCGGTCAGCGGCTCTGAGTTGTCGCTTGTAACGTCTGGGTCACTCGGGGCGTCTAGATCCAGCAGCCTGATTGAACGTGATCCTTCTGGGAGAAAAAGAATGTTGTAGAGTTGTCCCGGAGATATCGTCTCGAATGTAGCCTCAGGATGGGGTCGCGTGGTATGTTCGGGCTCCAACAATGGCCCTTCCGACTCGGTCAAATCCATAACTATAGCGCCATGTATCGTGAGACTTCCGGCAAAAAGAGCATCCGTTCGACTGTGTTCGAATTGTCTCCTGAATATTCCGAGTTTCCAGATGAAGAAGGGATGGTTATTCAGAGTTTTTAACGAGTGACAGCCTGCCTCTTGAACCAGCCAACGCTGAGGCTGAGCCATCTCCAGGGGGTAGGCGATCGGCAGGCTGATTCCTGAGCCAGGGTGTGCTGTCAAAATGTCTGTGTGGTGGCAGCCGTGGCTTGTGGAAGCAAACTACCCTTGTCAAAGACGTTGTGGACTTGGACCGAATGTTAGCAGTTTAACTAGAAGTTTCATGTCATCTATGAGAGCTCCGCCGACTCGCCCTAGCAGTAGCTCCCGACTTGAGCAGGCGAATTAATTGGGGGATCCAACCCGGTTCAACTGCAATTCCCCAGGGGATATAAACGGAAGCCTATCTCCCTCCACATGCAACTTGTGTGACAACGGACTCCGGTGTGCTTAGGCCTCTTGTGGCCAAGTTCCAACTTCCGACATGCTGCGTCATTTCATTCCCAAAACTGCCACACCGGCAGACCCTTAGCATTTTGAGGGAAGCCTCGGGAGTAAGCGCAACGCCACACCCAGCCCTCACCCTTGCAACCAACGAAGCCGACGTGGCAGCCTTTTCTCACCCACACAAAGTACCAGGGGCTTTTTGACTATGTGCAGGATTTTCTGGTCAATCGTCTTGGTCTTACGGAAAAGGCATGCGAAAAAAGCCAAGATTGAACCCACTTAAAGTGCTCCTCATTTCGGTCTGGCGCGAGCCCATGGTCGTGTTTGGTCAACGCCAAGAATAATTAGACATTGAGTTTGATGCTGAGATCGATGTTGGGGGTTGGTGTCGAGGCCGACACTGAGGTCGTTGTTTGAGGTCGATGTTGAGATGGACGTCAAGGTCGTGGTTGGCGATCAAAATGTTGACAACAAACACAAGTGACAATTGCAACACGAAACACACGGATCAAGATTGGTGTTTTAAAAAATAAAATCGCCAAACCGCGACAAGCCCAGCCCCTGCTACTGCAATTAACACACCAACCAACGCAACAAACGCCAGCACAGACCCGTACCCCCGCGACATCCCCTTCCACGGCGGTCGGCCACCCTCGACACCACAGCATCTGCTTCGGCAAATGTTCGTGAGTCCCATGACCAAAAGTACCCAAAGAATCGAGACTACTCCGAGGTCATATAACCGGTTCAGAGGACTGGCGGCGTGGGACGGCCGAGCGCGAGCGGGACACGGGGAATCTCATGGCGAAGCTGCCAGAGGAAAATGTCAGTCGTGTACAATGCTGCGCGGGACGTGTTGCGGGGAGCGGCTTCCGAGGGCATGTTGGTGCTGGTGCTGGTGCTGGTGCTGGTTCTGATTGCTTCTCCGTTGGGCTGCAGCATGACAAGAGAAGAGAACAGGCCGGCGGAACGAAGTCCGACAACAACGTCAGAGAGGCCTGTTTACGTCAGTGACCCTTCCCAGAGGTCTGCCTTCCACACTTGCCAACGTTGGCTGGCTAGAAGCACCTCGAAAGGCAGGGTCAAGATGAACGCGAGTCCTCTCATCCAGCCAACGAGCGTTCCAGCCAAGTGCCAATGATTCATGGATGACGGCTTGCGAGTTGGATGCCCCAGTTGATGGCTTGCAATGCAAAAACTCAGTAGACGACGTATGTTCTCAGGGCATGCTGGGTTGTGGGCCCGCTACTCAGGGGGTTTGTTTACTCGCCCCTGTGCTGGACCGCACCAACTTGGGTTATGCCTGTGGTAGGTTGACGTCACGGTTGTCCGTGTACCTGCCCTGCAAACCTCCATACTCTTTCCCATTTTTTCTCTTTTAGTCTGTGTCTTCTTCTACCTCTGCTCTCCTCCCCGCCGTCGACCTTCGCAGGGTACCCGACGCGCCGGTTGCACCAAGCCCCGTTCCAGCAGAGCAGCGTTCGAGAGCAAAATCATGACGCAGCGCCTTCGCCAGAGCGACCAGGACAGCCGCAACCAAGACGGGGCGCCTGAAGGCGACAGCCCTCCAACGTACGAGAGCCTCGAAATGGGCAGCTCGGCCAACATGCGGCTGCCTCAAAAGCCCACTGATGAGCCTGGAGGGAACGACAACCCCCCCCCCCCGCAGCAAGCACTTCTCTACACCTGGAACAACTGCGTGGGGGCTGTTGATCTTCGAAATGACGGTCAGCCCCAGACACCACACTGGCTACCACGGAAGGCCGTGGGCTGCCGGTCTCAAGGTCAAGTGCAGAGATGTGCCTCGCCTGATGCGCGAGGGTTTCTTTTGGTCGGCCGAGAACATCCTACCCGAAGAAGGCTATGTGTCCCATTCAACGACAGACGCACGGTCAGGCATCGGCTTCGTTCACAAGCGCGTATGGAGCCTTACTAATAAGTCCAATGGCGAAACTCCTCTGTGGGTAGCGCACCTTGAGGTCCTATTGTTGCGCACGCGCGAGAAACGAAGGTGGTGATATGCGTGTGGATTGCGGTGGTGGTGGTGGAGGGAGAAAATCCCCCACCAACTGGGCTGTGGTCGCTCTGGGTTTCAGGGCGGTGTGGGGCACTGCCCCACACGCAACACCTATCGCCTTCTCTGGCAGCACTCTCGGGCTTCCGCGTGGACATGCTGTCGAAGGAGCATGTGCACAAAGCACACGCTTGGAACGCTCAGAAGCAGTTGGTTTACCTTTTCGAGTGCAACTGGCCAGGCTACTGCTACAACGCTATCTACGACGACATGCCTCTGCGCGGCTGGTGGCCGTGGCCGACGTTGGCAGAGGGTTCCACTCGGTTATGTGGGCGTTTCAGGCCAGGCGGTGGAATCGGATGATGCAGGCGATGGGTTCTCCTCTGGTGGTCAACATGAGTGCTCCTCGTCACAGCCTTCCAAAGAGTTTGGCGGCTGCGTCATTCTCTAGCCGTTGGAAGTCGTTTCTAAGAATGTCTAGTGCGAAGGGGGTAAAGGTTGTTGGGGGCCAGCTGCAAGACACAGATATTAGGGGTTAGCCAACACCTGGAACAATACCACCCAGGCCCCCAACAGCCCAATAACAATTCAAGGCCATTCTAGGACATGGGCATTCCCCGCTCGGCAGCCACGCAGATCATCCAGCTCACGCCTGAGAAAAAAAGCCCAAACTTGGCCTCATGTCAGACAACCACGCCGCCGTTAGAACCATGGCCACCCTTTGCCCGACGCCCTCGCTTCTCGCGATCCCACTCGAGATCCAGCTGGCAATCTTCGCCTTCCTTGTCGAGTTATTCCCACCGCCACCCGCACCACCCCGTCATCCGCCACGCGATGCACCTCCGCAGCCCGGCCCGGCGCCGACCTGGATGCAAGATACGCTAGAAAGATTCTCCGCGCCTGGGAGGCCTAGCGCATACATGCAGGACTCTAGAGCATCTCACGGCCCCGATGCTCTTCGAGCGCATCAAGGTGTCTGGAAGTCGGCGGCGCTGAGATGCCGACAATCCGCGCGCTGCCGATCCGTTTGGTCCAAGCGACCGCCACGTTTCCCTGCCGCCACCTGCAGAAGCTCCTCGGCCACTATTTCCATGAATTTCTCAATGCCGAACCGTGTCTTTGCTGAGGTCTCCAGGTACAGAGAAGCACCGATCAGGCCCGCGATTTTCAGACCCTGCGCAGTCAGCCCCTGAAGGGGAAACGGGCAGATCCATGCTTACATCTTGCGTTGTCACAAGTCGCTCTGATGTCTTGAGAAGCCGGCCTATCGTCTTGGGATCGCGGCTAAGATCTTGTTTACATCCAACAAGAAATATCGGTACACCTTTGCAAAACTGGTCTATCTCCGGGTACCACTGTAACTGTGTGTCAACGCGGATATCAAAGCTCGAGAGGGGAGGCGTGCGAGGTCACCCATAGGTGAAGGGAAAAATGAGCCGAGAGCAAGAGCGTCACTGTCGTCGACGGGCGGCACGCCCAAAGTGGCCTCATAGACAGTGTGGGATGTTGACCATGCCTGAAACTGGTCCTGCGGCTGACGACGCGTCTGAGGTTGGTGCTGCCATGGTGGTCTTGGCTGTTGTGCGCTTGTCGCGAAGTGGTAGCGGAAGTGGAAGCGATGGTGTTTGAGAGAAGGACTCTGGCAGCAGGTGATTTGTGTTTTTTTTTTTTTTTTTTTTTTTTTTTTTACACAGATTAGGCCAAGGGCACAGCTGAGCACGATCCAGGGCTTCTGGTTTCTCTCAAATTCCATTCAGCCCAGCTTGGTGCGGCTCCTTGCGACTCTTTTGGGCGCATCCAATAACTAAATGCCCTGTCATTCACTGTCGACGCTTAAAATGGCTTAGCGTGATGCTTCCAACGTCCAACCCCTGCGGTACATCTCGTCCAATCGAAGGCCTGAGATCGTTGCCGCTCCCAAGTGGACGCTGCCGACTTCCAAGGCGTTCCTGGTTGGATCAAGGGCGGAGTGGGACTTCATGCTTCCAACACCAAGATCCTGTCCAATGTAGTTCCTTGGATCGTTGCCCCTCCCCGCCTCACATTTCGAGTTTGGGCACGAGCGAGCGCATGATACCAAAAACACACATCCAGAGTCAGGCAGTCCCATTTGCAACGCGTCGATAAATAGGACGAGACATTCCCAGCTCAGAGATAGAGATGTTCGACGAGCTGTCCATCAGTCAGTTGGTGGTACCCATTGCGCTCGAGAAGCCATTTATTCCATTGTCTAATAAGCCTCTGGCGATCGTCCTTCCTCGTGCCCCATTTGCAAGCGCCTAGTGCCTACCTACCTTCTCAGCTCCAGGCAATCGGATCACTCACAGCCCTGATCCCGCGATATCCCGCGGTAGGCACCTGGGACTCTCTTCTGCGCCCAGTCCCTGGCAATGGCACCTCCCATGGACACCCGAGTCCAAGACCGCAACGAGATCACCCCTCTCGCTGACCACCCTCACCTGTCAGTCCCGTTTCTTATTCTACCTCTTCACTATCACCCGAATTTCTTTGAATTGAATCATTCTAACTTGTGTTATTTGGGTGGCGTTAGTCTTCTGTCCGAACACCAGAAAACATCCAAGCGTCTGCGTCAAGCCCTTCCGTCCCTGCAGCTGAGTCTGCCGCCACTCGTTGCTGCCAAGGTAGGCGCCAACTACGCGGGGATGGCACCCATGGAGAGATACAAGGCAGAGACCCTCGGTGGTGCCGCGAGCGCCGGTGACGCTCACATCAGCAATGTCGGCGAGGGCGAGGCTTGCTTCAGCTGTCAGGCAACTGCGGGGGCCGTGTCTGATAAAGGGGAGGCCGAGGGCATTCTGCCATCTTCTTGTGATGTATTGACCGAGGACATTGGAGACGGCTGTTATCCATGATGGCATTCCAACTTCTCTCCCAACTATCACTTAGTCCTGGTGCTGCCCTCTCACCGTGCGGGTCGGTCGATTCCAGAGGATGTGTATGTTCTTGTACACGGCAGGTGTGTTATGACGGAGACTTTTGGAAGCTTAGTTTATTGAATATAAATCTTGATTTAGTGGCCTCCTTACGACGTCGTCGGCTCATACCAAAGTGACACCAGTGTTCATCCAAGGCAAAAACAGGTTCAACCATGCTCACCAAGTGTCGACAGCAGCCACAGGCTTGAGTTTCTTGGCAGCGAGATTCATGGCGCAAAAGCGGCGGTCGGGCTCTCGGCGAATGCCGCCAGATGCTGTTGGCCACGGAAGCCGCTGAATTTAGGGGGCGCAGTGGAAAAAGTGGAATTGTTCCTGGACGCCAGCCCTGCTGCTCTGCCCCTCGCAGAACGGAGCATCCACGTTTCCCAGATCCAGCTCAAGGACCAGGTTGAGTCACGCCCAAAGCAGGCCGTGGGCGGTCGAACTTGAACCTCAAAGCTCGAAGCAACTCCAGTGTGCGAATTACCACCTTTGGTCTTCCTGGTTTCCGTGCTCGGCCTCGCTGATGAACGCGATGAACTCGGACGAAAACGCCGCCGATGCGGGGGTTGGCGGAGATGCCAGCACCGCCGGCCCAGCTCCAAGCATCGACGCAGTTGCAACAAGACATGCCTTCCTACTCGGGGACGGGGTCTCTATTTTTCGACTAGAGACTGGGTTTGGCTTGCTATAGCCTACTACCCCGTTGCTTTGGCGTAGCAGGTATGATACAGGGTGCTGCATAGGGCGTGAATATAGTGTTGCATCGGGTGTACCTGAGCTGCTTAGCGCCGGTACTAGTCATGTGTGCCGTGTTGGTATAAGCCGTCGAGGTTCGTCTGAGATTATGCGCAAATTTGCGCAGTAGCAGCCTTGTATCCCAACATTGTGTTGGCGGGAACCAATGGGCACCGGCCAGTGAGGCACGGCTGGCCTAGGGCAACGCTGATCTCACGTAGAATGCCATGAGATGAACCACGTCGATGGGCCTCGTGAGGCTGAAAGTAGGGGCATGACTGAATCGAATATCAGATGGTGCGTCATCAATGGCCTCCAATAAAGGGGTGTTATAGCATAGTTGTTCCTGGCTTGCTGGCGTTCTGGGAGTTGATATAGATAACCGTTTAGTAAGTCCCCTGTTACCTTCGGTAGCCCCAACGCCATAACAAGTCTCCCCCCCCCTGAGGTCAACTCCATCCCTTGGCCCCTAAACACTAGTAAAGATACCCGGTTACTCCATACTCTGCTTGCCTTCTAACGACATGCCGCTTGACACGCTGGTAAAACGGCTCGAGGCACTCCGAGAGCACACTGATCCGCCAACGAACCAGCACCGATCACGAGATGACGGCAACCAGCATCGATCCCCAGATGACGGCAAGGCCCGTCTGGCGGACGAGCAGCTTGCGAGTGGCAGCTTGCCCGCAGAGACGGGTTTCCCTGGGACGATCCCAACCGCTCTGAAGGAAGAAATTGTCAAGAACCGCGTCTCTGCGACAGCCGCGAGCCGAGTCGTCGAGGCGGAGATCTCCGCCGTCCTCGCACAATCCGCCATCCCGGCGGCTGCCATGAGCCTCCTGATGGACAAGATCCTCAGTTTCCTCGAAGCCCTCGCAGAGATCGGGGGCCCAACTTGGCTGCCAGCCCAAATCCAACTCTCCTCCCTCCGCCGCCTGCGCGCCGACGCAAACCACCGACAACAGTTCCACGCCCTCCGCGACCTCGTCCCCCCTCTCCGTCACCTCCTCGTTCGCCTCGCATCTTCCCACCACGCCGGCGACCACCTCCTCCACAATCTCGGCCAACGCGGCGTGCTAGTCCCGTCCCTCGTCCTCTCCGTCGTCGCCGAAGCGCACCTCGGCCTCGAGGCCGAGATCCTCAACGGCCCAAGCCGCTTCCGCCTCGTCTGGAAGCCCGCCTCGCGTGAGCGGCTCGCGCCTGAGGACCGCGGCGTCGAGCCGCCCGGCCCGTACACGGCGCACCTCTGGCGGACGCCCTACCGCGTGCGCGAGGCGACAAACCCGCCCGTGTCGGAGGCTGAGGTCCGAGAGCTGTTCGGCCCGCACGCGACACGCGCCACCCACGGGGATGAGAAGCTGCCGTGGGCGTGCGGCGCGCACAAGTGGGCGCTCGTCCGCGGCGACCCCGTTGTGGAGGAGTGCACGGCAAGGGGCCTGCACATGACGAGTGGCCCGTCGGGGACGGGGTACAGGCTGCTGAATCTGTGGCTGGTTCTTGGTGGCGCACAGGATGAGTTGCCTGCGGTCAGGTTGGCGGTGGCGTCACTGCTGCTGAGCGGGTATCATCACTCGCTGGTCGAGGTCATGATCGTTTGCGCCCCCTTAGTGAAGGGGCAGCCCGAGACGCCGACTGGTCTGCTCGAGATGATTGAGGATTTGGTGCCGGGGGAGGTGGCGATCACGGTGGGTGGTGAGACGCTCTGCATTACGGCGGATGAGTTCCAGGAGGACCTCGCGGCGAGGATTCACTGTCTACTCTGGACGAGGCAAGAATGAGGTGTAAGTCGTGGAATGGGGGGCGTCTTCCGCTCCCCCTTCCGACCGAGACGCCAGCCTTGCTCTTACCCTACATCCGTCAATCAAAGATATGCTATTCCCACCCTCTCCCCTTTTAGCTAGATACCCAGGTTAGACCACCCAGGATTATATTAAACTTTTCGCTATAAGGCGCTATAGAGCTTTCCAAACGGATATACCATCAAGCTCCTGAAGTGGCCCCACAGCCAAGTAACCACATGCATGTATTGATCTAGCCTGCAGAGACGGGAGACATCCCGCTTCGGTACATGTGGAGTATGTGGGTATAAGCCGGGTACGAGTACCAAAACCTGGGCATGCATAAAATCGAGGGGATAAATAGCCAGGCGGGCCATGGTAGGGTAAATATTGGGGCTCTTCCCCTCTCCCGAATATCGCCGTCTTGCTGACGGCACTGCTGTCCAAAATGGCGCGTTTGTCTTTGCAACATGTTCTGCTCGCCTCCACCATGTGCCCGCTGGGCCATGGGCAGACCATCGTCGGGCAGGATGGCCGAGTGATCGGTTCGTCAACCCCTGAGTGACAGCCCGGATATAGTAAACAACCGCTGATCGCATCCAGGAGCCACCGAGGCCACCGTCGCTCCCGTGGCCGACTCCGGCACGTTGCAGCTGACCGACGCTGTGCTTGCCAACCTCACGGCGCACCAGCTGAGCGGCATCGAGCTCTTTGGCTTTGGGGACCAGGGGTTGTCAGCCAGGGCAAAGCCCATCCCCGTGGGCAGCTGCAAGGTCTTTCCCGGGGACGCAGCCTGGCCCTCGCGGGCGACCTGGGCCGTCTTCAACCTGCTCACCGGCGGCGCCTTGATCAAGACGGTGCCCATCGGGGCTGTGTGCTATCCCGAGAGCGGCGTGTATGATGCCGGGAAGTGTGCCAACATAATCGACAAATGGTCGCTGTCGGCCACTCAGTGTGTTTCCCCTTCCACTTTTTGCACCCTTTCCACACCCACGAGACAACCCAGGCATGACAGTACCTATGATTACTGACTTTCACCTCAGCTCCAACGATCCAACCTCAGTCATGTCCCCCCTCTACACCGGCGAGACCTGCATGCCCCAGAACGGTAACACCACCGCCTGCACCCTCGGCGGCTACCCCTCCTACGCCATCAACGTGACC
>Ga0247824_10000519_pt1 | contig 19243 bp, 19 predicted proteins | sample 13C_PalmiticAcid_FD_194412 | JGI IMG/M metagenome (GOLD analysis project Ga0247824, IMG submission 194412) | Soil microbial communities from agricultural site in Penn Yan, New York, United States - 13C_PalmiticAcid_Day48 | ecosystem: Environmental > Terrestrial > Soil > Agricultural land... | reverse complement strand
GCCCGGCCGCTCTCTGTAGGGTGTGCTGTCTACTTCCTCGACCGCCTCGATCCCTCTCTCGAAGTCGGCGACTTGTCAGCTGTTGAATCGTCCCGACTTCTGCGCGCCCTTTACCGTTGGCAACTCAATTGCAACCTGTTTGGTCGAGGGCTGGCCGGGCATTGCAGGGTTCCCCAGTTCACACCCGAAGAGCACCTCCGCATCTTCTTCTGTATCTTCAGACCGTGGGAGATAGAAGAGATCTACTGTCTATACATTCTTTTCAGGGATATGTATAGCGTTGTAATCGACACTGTTGCCTGGGACTTCCACAGGGACCACCCCAAATTCCAAGGCTGGCCGAACCCTTTTCCGCCGGGGAGCGTAGATCTCGAAATCCACTGTAAGCCATTGGTTTTACTCGTTCACATCGCGCATATGACTCTTTCTACGTTCAGTATTAATTGTTTGCAAGGGATCCGCGAGTCGGTGATTGAGGGCACTGCAACGAGAGGACTGCTCCCTTTCGCCGACGTTATGAGAGAAGACGAGCACGACGAGCTTGTCGAGCTTATGCAAGTTTACATGACGCATCGCAATGGAGATACTGAAGAAGCTGTTGCCTTCGTTACGCAGTTCTCCCGGCGCCAACATCACCCGCTGGAGGGCGACCGAATGGAGGTCCAAAGAGAGCGACTCGCCTTTGCTGGGGACGCGGAGGATGGGCCACCACTATCGTGGGTTATACACTGGAGGGGAAGGTACAGCAACGCCTACGGCGGGTGCATTCAAGACAGCTTGCAGAGATGGGGGCACGTTTTCTGGGACAGCAAGCGGTTGGTTAAGATCAAGGGCACCCAAGAGGTCCTGCGCGAGCGGGAGAAGCACCATTCTGTTTACCCGCGGTAATTGGGCGTAGGAAATGACAGAATGAGTGGCCAAGGACAAGGAAGCCAGAAACGCTTCTCGCGTATCGAGGTCGGGGTACACACCATAAACGGGATCACAACTCCCACGCCCACTCACTCGGGTTGGGCTCATCCCGTGCGCTGTGATGTCGAGCTCCGACCTTGGCTTTCACCCTTCGTTCGAGCACTCGAGGACCGGTCAGTGGGTGGTGATGGATGACGGCTGGATGGTGACATCCAGGAACATGGTTTGTGCCGAGTTCTACGATGCTATTGGGACGACGATCGAGTTCTGGGATGCGCTCAACTCCCACCAGCCGCCTCGGGAGATGGTAGATTAGTGACAAGGAGACGCGTGGCAGGTATGACACTGCACACTCCACCAAGGTGTTTCGGAGCAGCTCCCTTCTGAACTTTACATCGATACCGTTGCATCGCTCTTAATACATGTACCGCGTTGCAATCTCTAGTTTTGGGCAGTTGCTGAAAAGTTCATGCCAAAAATGTTATGGTTGCAATGGTCTAGATCCAGCCCGCGCCGCCCCGTGCCGTGCCGTCGAGGGTCTCGGCTGTCTCAACTTGGGATGATTGTCGGTTGGCCTTGCGTGAGGCGCGGCAAAGAAGAGGTCGCGGTTTGGCCTCGGCCAGGGGATCCCATACGCCGCCCCTCCGCAGTCTGGTATCAGGACGAATCTCCCCAGCAACGCCAGGCGGTTGGGGCATCGTTGAACATCGCTTGGCGACACCGTTTCCCTGGTCGCAGGAGAAGGGCCCTTTAATTAACAAAATGAACAGTACCTAGGTGGTTTCAAACCGTGCTCCAAACACTTGTCCAAGTAAGATCACCATTTTGAGAAGTGTGAGATCGGGTCTCGACCAAGGTTGGCGCGCGAACTCCTGGCCGCTTGGTTGCAGCCTATCCCCAATATGTTCGGCCACATGGAGAGGCCAGACGAGTTTTAGCATCGGCTTCCGAGTCAGTGGCCGCCTCAAACCTTTGATGACTTGTTGGTTTCGTCCATTCTCTCTGACCTTCAAGACTGTCTGTCTGGAAGGGTGGTTTGATGTGTGAGGCCATCCCCGACATCTATAAACCCACCAGTTCTGCAAATTTTGAGTAAACTCCATTGGAATCTTGACATTCGAGCTGAAGTAGCATCTCATCAACCACTTCCACCTTAGCAAGACAATCATCCCTGCTTGCTCATTTTCAGAGACATTCATCAACAACACCACACCCACTTCTCAGCGAATCCGACCTCGTCGACGTTAGAGTCAATAACGTGCACAAGACGCATAGCCCGCCGCTATCGACACACCTCCATAAAGTGATCACACAAGATGTGCGACCGCTGGTTTATTACGTATGACTGTGGGCATCCCAGCGTCCTCAGGGGCACGAAGAAATGCGACAACCCCGACCCGAAGCACACCGGGGTGCTTCACCTTTCGGAACCCTTCCCAATGTGCGGGAAGTGTAAAAACGAGGAGATGCTCCGAAAATTGCGTGCAAGCCAGCGTGAATGACCAGATTGAGAGGTAGGCGGCCGCTCTTGAGAGTGACAAGATGGTGGCGTATGCAAGTCGGGGTGCTAATGACTCGGAGATGGTTTGATAGGCCCGACGTGTCCTTCATCACAGAAGGGTAGAGAGGGGGAAACCCGGTTCAACGGTGTCGGGGCGCCTGGTGGGTTGGCGGACGAGGAAGACAAGAGTTCTCGTCAACTGCTGGGTCGGATCAGACGGGGGCACTTGGTTCTCCATTCATGTATTCGGGTATGCAGATAGGTAGCCTTTCTCCTGCATTGGCAGCCTATTACCTTACTCTTCATCACTGCCATCCATGTCAAAGTCCACAGATTGCTCAGAACTCCCTTCCCGTGGCGAGCCAGCGGCGTCTTCGCCAGCGGCGATAGCTCCCGTGTCCTGATCCCCAAATGTTGGGTGAGGCGATTCCTGCTCGTCGTCGCCATCGTCGCGGTCGTCGCTCTCCTCAAAGAAGACCGGCGAAGGGGTGGACTGCCTGTACCGCGGTTCTATGGGAATAAACTCGTGTTCCGGCTTGTGCAGAGTCAATCGGTGCCTGTAACACTTGAAGCACAGCGAGAAATCGTCGTTGCAGGCGCCGCATTTCCATTCTATGCCGAGAATACTCTGTTTTGCCAGTGTCAGGGTCAGCGTCACGCTCCAGTTACTGATTCCAACTGACATTGAGAGGACCAGGCACGAGGGATAAGGGGATGACTGACGACAAAGCAGCTGCTGCAGCGAGTCCTCTTCCAGTCGCCGACGTCGGTCTTGTGAAACGCGTCGTCCCACTCTTCCATCTCACCGTCTGGCCCGACCTTGGTGCGCTCTTGCGGTTCAAGAGACGGGAATGGGTCCCACGCCCGGTGACCCGAGAAGTTCAGCAACTTCAAGGCCGACCACTCTTCCCTCTCGTCAACGCCCCAGCCCCGAGCCCAAACATCGGCGTTGGCCTCGAGTAGTTTGTGCACGGTCAAGGGCGAACTCGAGCGCGCTGCCCACATCAACGGAGTCCACTTGTCGAGGTCGGGTTCGTTGACGAGCGCCCCTCTGCACGCATCCATCAAGTAGTCGAAGCAGCGGAGATTGAACTGAGGCTGTGCTGCGGCAAAGTGAATTGGCAAGCGGCCCAACGCGTCTTTCACGTCAAGTTTGGCACCAGCTCCAACAAGAGCTTTGATGCCCTCGTCGAGCCAGGACGCACTCGCGATGTGCACGGCACGGCGGCCCTGGCCGTCGGAAACCTCGAGCTGGGCGTTGCGCCGGATGAGGAACTTGAGGATATGCATGCCAGAATAAAGATAGGGGTGTCTCGCCATGTACGCGGCGCGGATGATTGGGTAGCGAAACGGAGCGCCGCCGGGTTGGTCGATGGGTACTTTGGCGTCGTCAACCAGGTACCGCACCATCGCCTTTAGTTTCGCCTGGTCTTCAATGTCCAAGGCCGTGTACAGCAGCGACTCGCCAGATTTGGGATCAACCGTCTCGAGGTCCGCACCCGAATCCACGAGGAACTTGGCCAGGCTCACATCACCCCTGCGGACGGCCAGGTGAAGAATGGTGCCAAAGACGGGGCTGGATCGGTTGACGCTGGCGCCCTGCTTGACGAGATATCTTGCCACCATGTCGTTGCCATTGCTGACGGCCACCGAGAGGGGGCTGTGTCCGTCCTCATCTCGGAGGTCGATGGGCGCTTTCGCTTCCACGAGTGCCTGGACGACAGAGACAGGCGTCGCGGGCTGGATGGCATGGAGCCGACTTCGGCCGTGCTCGTCCGTCTGATCTCCAGGGATGCTGTCGGGCACGGAAATCAGCAGCCGGAGACACTCCACGGCGGCTTTTGGGTCTGATTCTGCACGGAGTAGAATGTCCACCGCGTCGTCCCCGTCCTTGTTCTTGAACGTCGGGCTGGCCCCGCCCTCGAGAAGTGACTTGACACACTTGGGAGATTGGAACCTGCATGCCAGCTGAAGAGGCGTGAGTCCAATCTGGTCCTCGTTCCAGCCGTCCTCGCCGTACACGGCATCGATCTCGGGCATGGGGTCATGGGCCAGGAGGAGTTGGATGGCTTCTGGGCTGTCCTTGCGCACGGCTGAGTGCAGCACCGTTCCCCAAGAGGTGCTGTGACCGTCGACGGGTGCACCCCTTCGAAGCAACTCTGACACAAGGCTCGGCGTAGAACAAGATGCGTGCAGAGGTGTCGTCCCATCAGGTGCTGGCTGCGTTATGTCAACCGTGTCGTCTTGCAACAAGTGCTTCGCGACTTCAATCCGGCCATCGTAGAAGGCAGTGAGCAGCGGCGAGTCCGATTCGCCCCCGGTAAAATTGATGTCGGCGCCCTTTTCCAGGAGAAGCTTGACGACCTCGAGGTGTCCCTGGCCGCATGCTAGGGAGAGGGGCGTCTTGCTGAAACCGAATTCGTTCGGATCAACAAAATCCACCTCGGCGCCGTGGTCAATCAGCAGGGATACAAGTTCGGTATTCCCCGTGGCAACCGCGCGCATCAAGAGCCTTACCATGTCCGGGGGGGTCTTGTCCATGTCCGGCTTGGGTTCGTGCGTGAGCAGCTGCCGGGCGACATTGTGATGGCCCCCCAAGACAGCTTGATAGAGCGACGTTGTGACATCGATTTCTGCGTTCGGATCCGCCCCATGTGCGAGCAGTACGCGAACGCATTCCTGTGAGCCGAGTTCCGCGGCGATGACCAAAGGTGATCTCAGGTCAGGGTAGCGCTCTTGCTCGCCCCCAATTGTGAAATCGGCCCCGGCCTCGATCAGGAGATCGATCGCCTTGTGGTTGCACATTTCGGCCGCCCGATACACGGGACCCTTACCGGTGCCGTCCGTTGTCCCGGCGTCGCTGCCCCGCAAGAGCAGTTCGATCATGCGCGGAAGTCCTCTGTGCGCTGCGTAGAGAAGGGGGGTGTCACCATCGGCGTCCACAACTGTCAGATCCGGACTGTATTCCGAGCTCAGCAGGAACTCCATTGTCGAAACACGCTGCCGCCATGCTACGACCCCGGCTGGCGGCGCTCTCCAATGAAACTCGCATGTCTCGTTGATATCGCACCCGGACAACAACATGGCCATGAGGAGGTCGTCCAACCCTGCAGCAGCGGCCTGATGCATCATACCATCGGGCCAGCGGAAGGAGCCGGCGTTCGGTATTTTGTCGAGGAGGACGTTCACGAGAGCCGCGTCACCCCGCCCGGCGGCCCAGTGTAGCGCCACTCCAAGCTCTTCCTCGTCCACTGCCGTCACTTGGCCCAATAATTGCTGGACCATGGCCGTGCGGCCCGCTCGAGCGGCCTCGGTAATCGCAAACCAGCAGTCTTTGTGGAATGTAGGATGGCCCCTTTCTTCTTGAACCTTTTCAAGCACCAGGTCCTCGAGCCCGATCATGGCAAACACCGGCAGTGTTGATACGTAGGTTCGCTGCATCCGCCGGAATGGGCTGGAAAGGAGCCAGAAAGGCACCTCCCACGCGGCGCGAGCTCTGTTGCTGTCAAACAGACGGTCGACCAGCCGTCTGGGTTTGAACCGTCCACTAGCATTGTAGTGGTGATGCCAGAACCGCACAGCATACGTGGCCATGCTGTCCCTGGGGTGGAAGATGATGGCTGCATCGACTTCGGTCGAGCACGGGAGCACCTTGGCACCAAGGTGCGCTTGAGAGAGCGCCGCCAGCGTTTCCTGTGGGTAGCCGAGCTGGAAGTAGCGCAGGCATGTTTCCGCGATGGTGCTGTTGGCTTTGGCGACCGCTTCCGCTCCGCTTTCCTCGACCCCGACCTCCGGTACTTGGTAGAACGAGGCGTGGCTAAACTTGACGTCGCCGGCATGCGGAGTGGCTGTTAGAATGCCGGCAAGCGCCCCTTCAATCTCGCTCATGATGCCCTCCACATCCAGGTCCTCAAAAGACAGCCCAAGTTCGTTCCCGCCCAGCTCGTAGACCGTGAGCGCCTGTGTCAGCGATTTGCGTGACCATGGTTCTGCCGCATGCTTGACCCAGTTGAAAGCCAGCTCGGCTCGCCTTCGAAGCGCAGGGGAGTCCAAGGAGGCGATGAACCCCCGGACCACATTCTCTGCCGTCGGCGGCAAAAGGCTGCTGATGCTCTCTGCGATGGCCCACGACGGCTTCCCTCGATGATGCAGACCGAGCCAGTCCAGAATAATGCGTCCTAGATACGGCGTGCTGTCGCATTGCTCGAGCAAACTCTCGAGCTGCGGACGGAAGCCCTCGTAGATTGGACGTTTGGCTATCAGAGCGTTCAAGCCGTTGCTGAGTCCCAGAGTCGAATCGTTTCTCAGGTCGTCCTTGAGCCTCGGGTTGTCGTCGAGATTGATCCGCGCCGCGTCGGAAAAGGAGTCAACAAGCAGGTCATCCCGAGCGGAAGTCGACAGGATAACGCGGTAATTGCTGTCTCTGTAGTCCTGTTCCTCCAGCACACGCTCCAAAAACCACTGCCGCTGGTCCGCAGGGCATTGGTCGAAGCAGCTGATGAAGATGGTGAGTCCACTGCCGGCAGACCTGAGAGTTGAATACAGATGCAACAAGTCGTCGGGCGACCAAGCATGCATGCCGCTCAGGAACTCCAGCTCCTCGTACATCAGTTGATCGGAACCCTCGCAGAAGCGCCAAGCCAGCGCGTTGAGCAGATACAACAACAGCGCCGAGATGGTGTTGTACCGGGAATCGTGCTGGTCAAACTCGAAGTAGACAACCGACTTCTCGGGCCGCCTCCCACGTCCCACCGAGGTCCAAAAGCCATCAAAGTCGTGATAGAAGCGGCGAGACACGCTGGACATGTCAACCAAAGGGTTTCCATTGGCGTGGAGATGCAGGAGTCTGGGCCCCGCGCCTTGTTTGGAGAAGGCGATGAACGGCTCTTGTTCGTAGATCCACGCTGTCGTCTGGAGGTACGGGCTGGCCGAATCAAAACGCATGTCCAAGGCCCGAGTCGGAGGGGCCAGAGAGAGAAGCCACGTTTGGAAGTGGAGGAGGCGGATCTTCACCCTGAGAGCTAGTACAGGTCAACCGGCTGGTACTATAGGTACCTTACTGAGATTCGTCCCCAATAACCTGGAGGCAAGACTTACGGGAACCGTCCACATTGAAGAGATTCGACAGCGACGAAAGCCACTGGCCGCTCCGTTCGCCGCGGATGAGGGATAGGTGGTCGACATCCCCCCGCGGAAACCTTGCGGCTGCTTCAAATGAATTGCCAATAAAGTGCGCGTCTTGAGCGAACGGGGTTGCCGGATCCGCTGCACCCTCGTCTTGGTCCCTAGTGTCCTTTGGACCCAGGCCGTCGACTCCTGCGAGATTGGCATCAACCGGGTTTGGTTCTTCGTTCTTGGGAGTGATTCGGGTAAACAGGTTGAAAACGGCAGCACGATCCGGGATTTTTGTTGCCAGGAACCGCTGGTTGACCGTGGCGACCTGACGCGCGAGCTCCTTGACTTTGCTGAGGATGCCGTCCCTTATTTCTGGGCCCGGGAGCAGAACCAACTTGCACAGCTGGTCCTCAAGGTCGTCGGTGGACTGAAACCGGTGAGGTGTGCCCAAAAATATCTGCCTGGTGTGAGAAAAGACCCCGAGAGAAGGCTGAATCTGCAGCGGCACTCACGATCGCAGTGGTGACGAGAGCAATCTTCCCGTACTGTGCTGGGTCGATCATCGCCAGGTAAAGAGCCTAATACAGGCGTTAATGAAGAAAGGAACATAAGACAGCGGGTACCAGTACCTCCTTCACGATCGTCCCTCCCAGATCATGGCAAATCCATATGATGGGTCGGTCTGTTTCGTCCTGTCCACGGTCAGCACGATGTGTTCCCGATACCCGCCACGTAGGAAGGACACTGCAGGCTGCTTACCTCCTCAAGCTCGTCACGGAGTCTAGCGTATTTCGAGATGAGCGCTCGGGCGTGCTGCATGATGCCGCCCGGCTCGTAGAGCGTTGACGCAGGATCAATTTCATAGCAATAGTCGACCTCCCTCGTCGACATGTTTTGGAACAGCTGGTCTTTCACCCACCAGGCGCCCTTTGCGTCGGTCCAGGCAGTCCTGTAGTCATCACGGATACCGTGGACGGTGACAACACTGCGGGGGCTGTGAGAATGCAATATGAGAAGCAGAACGCGCATCAGGTAGTACTTACTCATAATCATTGTATGACGAGCCATCCCAGCCCCATGGCTCGTTGATGTCGAGCCCGAGTTTGTGGTGCTTGGAACTGCGCTCTGCTGGCACATCTCCTTCGTAGTCGGGAAAGAAGTCGGCCGTGGCAGTCTTGACGCTTGCGGCATCCTGGCTCCCATCTTCGTCACCATCGTCGCTTGAGGTATCGGTGCCCGCGGTGACGGCCACGATGATGGGCTCCATGACCTTGGGCTCGGCCTCAGCCTCGAGCCCTCCTTGCGAGCCGGGCAGCGGAGGTGCGACTGCGGCAGCGGGTGAGTCTGCCATGCCGCCGTTGTTGATCAAGCCACCGATCACCAAGTGGCGGTCTTGATTCCTGCAGAGGAGGAGGATGCGGATTCGAGTCCAACACTCGAACGGGTTCCGCCCACGGAGCGCGGCCGCGTCTCCGAAGGATCAAGGGCCCCTCCCAGGCTCCAGGCTCCCATGCTCGTCGTCGATTGACCCCACTGCCGCTCGGCTCTGAATGGTTCGTCTCCGTGACTGTGCCACATTGATGAATGAAGCCGGCGCTTACGCGAAAGGTCGCCCAGTGTGCAGTTCGAAACAGACACTGTAGCGGTCACCAGCGCGAACTCTGGGGGGCTCGGGCTGCGAATTCCGTCCCAAAGAATCAACAAATCTTTTTGTATTAAAAAAGAAAAGAGAAAAAAAAAAGAAAAAGAAAGAGGAGAGAGAGGGGGGAAGAGAAAGCGAGAGAGAACGCGCAACGCCCGACTTGGAACTCGTCTGCCCCTTTCAATTTAATCCGCAGGCTTTTGGAGCACTAACACTCGAACAGATGGTGAGCCACAGATTGCGATGATTGATCACATTTGCATTGTTCCAGCATCAACCACTCTATGGTCAGATCCGACCTGGACAACGAGTCTGGACTACCTACAGATGATGCCGCGCGGCCATCGACATAAACACAACTCGCAACTGCCCGTTGCTCGCCTGTTGGCAGCGAGAAACCGCCTCGTCGCACTCATCCCCATGTCTGTTGCCCGTCTTTAATGGCCGTCCGGAAGGTGACATGGCAAAGGGTGTCGAGATCGACGCTCCCCAACTCGTCGTCTCCGTACGCCACATTCTTGTTCGGGCGGATCCCTTTCTCGCTGGGGTCCGGTTGGAAGATGATGGGGTCGTCTCTGGGGATCTTCCGGAAGAGGCTCTGCGCTGCTGTCGCCCAGTCCGTCTTGCATGTGAAGGACAGGTTGCAGGCGAAGGGCTCTCGGTCTTGTCTGGAGACAAGCACAGCGACCTTCAGCGAGGCAGGAATCCCGGCGTGCTGTGACGGGTTCTCGGACAGCGTCCAGGTCGCGATGCGGTTCGGCGGTCGGTTGTTGACAAGGCACTTGCCGCCTGTCAGGGTGATTGCGTGCGACGTCGTCTTGGTCACCGTCTTCTCCCACTTGCCCGTCGCGCTGAGGCTCGCAATCTGATCCACGCCCGCGGTGGCTTCTCCGCCCCTGGTGATGGACTCTTCCTGCGTCGTCGGCAGGAGACTGTACGTGTCAAGAAACGAGATGTCCTCAACCTCAACGTCGTCGCCGCGGGGGCCCCCGGTGAACAAGAGCTCGATAGTAGCCTCGGAGATGCGGCGCGATCCCTTGGGCTGGAACAGCCACTGCATGACCAGCAAGGTCGCGTAACGGTCGCTGTCGGCAGCCAGGATCCCATGGACAACTTTCTCGAGCGTGCAGGTGATGTCGATGGCCCCAGTGCGTTGCAGAGCTTCAGCTCGGTGATATTGATTCGGGCCCACGTTGAAGACATGGAAACCGCTGCCTTCTTCGCCCCCGGTCTCGTACATTCCAATGCTCACGCTTTCCCCGGCGTCCTCGTCGGTGTCCGACATTGTTGCGGCAGGGACACAGCTCGTGGTCAATGATGGGAACGGGCAAAACGAAGTGGTCGCAGGAACATGTGGCAACTCGTGGGCTCGTGGGCACACACATACTGGGCACCTTATATGGACACCCTCTTCCCCCTCACGCACATCCACCGGACCGGAACACAGTTGACTGCGCCTTCGAATTGCACACAAAACGAAACCCCTTCCCCTCGCCCGGCCCTCCCGGCTGCAGGCCGCGCTTGGCGGCCCCCTGCATGGCACAACACACTGTGTTGCATCGCAGCTTTCAGCTTACTTGAAAAAGGGGCCCCCCCCCTGCACACTCAGACATGAACACGCCAACCAGGCTCGACGCATATCCTCGCCCAACAAACAGCTGCGAGCTGTGTGACAAGCGAAATTCTAGATTCCTAGTTGCCCCCCCTCACAGCAGCCATCAACAACGACGTAGGAGACTACCTTCGGCACCATGGCGCCTGGCCCGGAGAAAGACCTTGACCTAGAGTCGAACGACGGATTCGTTGAGGACTTTGGGTTGGACGACGCCAACGACCCCGACGCGCAACATGTGGGATCCTTCGAGGCGCGCTTGAAAGCAGCAAAAGCGGAGATGAGGAGCAAGGGGAGGTTCACCAACGACAGCGAAGTCGAACGCTTTCTCGGTCAATACGACGACATCGGCGCCAAGTCTGTTGCGAAATGGGGGGGGAATCTGCTTCACGCCCTTGTCGAGGTGGTTGTACACAATAGCGATTCTGTCAAGCCTGACGGCGTCGAACTTCTCCTGCGCCGCATCGTCGAACGATGGCCCAGTCATCTCGAGGAGGTGGACGGGGACGGATACAATCCTGTTTTTATGGCCATCAAAGGCAAACACCCTGTACTCGTCAACTACATGGTCTCTGCTTGCAAAGTGCAGGCCCATCTCGAGAGCGCGTTGAGCAGCAAGGGCCAGGAAGGAAACACCTGTCTCCATGCCGTTTTCATAAACAATTCCAACGCAGACACAGCCAAACTTCTCGTTTCGATTGCGAGCGACGAGGCACTGGCTGTGCAAAATGACCTCGGCAAGACCCCCATGCACCACGCCGTGGCCTTCAAGCAATGCACGGATGCGAGGCGGGAAGTCATTGCGCTCTTCATCGAGCGAGACATCAAGGCACGACAGGGGGGCGACCGGTCCAAACAGACCTTCCTCGACCTTCACACCACCTCGCGCCACTCGGTGTACAGGGAGCACGAACAGACCAGGGAGCCGGTTGCCAAGAGATGGCAAGAGTTCCTAGAGAATGAGCGCCAAAAGGCGGAGGCTAGACAAAACCAAGCTGGTCGGTCCGCACCCAGAGACCTCCGGGACAGAGCAAGAGACTTGCGACAAACTGGTGGCTCAGCCGAGCCCAGCAACGACCGCGGCACCGACAAACACGGCAACCATGGAGATGGCGATGGCGGTTTGGACGAGCGAGAGAAGCAGCGCCGGGAACGACGAGCCGAGGAGGAGGCCAAGAAGAAAGCCGAGGAGGAAGCCAAGAAGAAAGCCGAGGAGGAGGCCAGGAAGAAAGCCGATGAGACGAATCGCCTGACTGGTGGAGAGACCAACCACAATCTGAGTGTGCCCGGGCAGCAGGCCGTTCGAACAGGCACTGCAGCGCGGAGCCACGAACCAGCACCCAATACACCTCTAAAGCGGCGCGGGACGGCGCCCTTCGACAGCAATCCAAAGCAGGGGAAAGAGAAAGAAAAGGAGGCGGCGAGGCCGGCGCCAAAGTCCCGGGCCAACTCCAACATCCAGATGATGCCCAAACTTCTCAGAAACTCGGACGCAGTTCTCATGGAGCTGAAACTGCACTACATGAGAACGAGGACCGCCGAGATGGTAATTTCCTTCCTGTACGGCAACAATATCGACGGTGAGTGCCACGCTCGATGGCATCTTCCCTAGCCGTATGTGAACTAGGCGCTCGAACAATGGCTAACGTCGCCCCCTCCAGACGTCCAGATCAGCTTTGACTATGACCGGCTGCCCCGCAACCTGCGCTGGAACGAGTTCGTCAAGCGATTCGGCGCAGATGCAAAGTCCGGCCTCCGGTTTGATCGTGTGCTGCAATACGTGACGTTTCCGCGCGTCCAGGTCACCTGGGAGGGTGTTCAGGCCGACCTCGTGGCCAAAGCCGAGCTCAAAAGAGGCGTGCGCCATTTTGGGAAGCTTGGCCGCAAAGACATGAAGTTTTTCTTCGACTGGCTGTACAACAAGGGCGTTCGCCACGTCATCCGAGTCTCTGTTGAGGACTCCGGCAATTTGGGGGATCCAGTCCACAGCGATAAAGTCATCCAGGAATCCCTCGAAAGATTCGTAGTGGAGCATCTCGACTGGAAGAAAACGGACCTGGACCCGGAGACTGTCCTCCGTATCAGCAGCAAAGTCGACAAGCGGGCTCCCACGCTCGAGAACCCAGCGAAGACGGAGGTGGCGCCGGACCGGCAGCTGAGGCAGCTCGACCTCGTGTGGAGCGGCAGTAACGCTGTGCTGCGAGGATGGAGCGAGCCAGGAGGCTTGGCCGTGCTCCCCCATCTCCAGAAGATATGCATCTTTCTGCCGCCTTCCGACAAGTTGTACGACAGCGAGGCTTGGATCCACAGCAAAATTGCCGACTTTGAAACCAGACTGAATGCAAGCCGACAGGCTGCTCGGGCACAGACTCAAACACAACCGCAACTCACACTCACAGCCCCTGACGCCCTTGGTGTCGCTGAGAACCTGGACACGGTTGGAGATGTTGAGGTCACCCCGGTGGATTCGTCCACGGAGCCGAAGCCGGGTTCCTTTACCGAACAGCATGCGACTTCAACGGATCCTCTGCAAGGCGTCAATGGGCATCAATGGCTGGATTCCACGGCGAAGTTCGCCGCTAAAATGACCAAGTTTTGGGACACGACGGTCAGCAACTTCCTCGAGTCGAGACAAAACCGGCGCACTCCACAGGGGATTGAGGAGGATATTGTTCTGGCTCTCATCGACGACGGCGTCGATATGTTTGATACCCTTGCAACCAACCAGATCCTCGAGGGCAAGAGCTTTGACTTTCACGGCGGAAAGGTTCGGCCGCCCTTCTCGTCGGCGAACGGCCATGGTACCGTCATGGCGAGCATGATTCTGCGTGTCTGCCCCATGGTCAAGATTTATCCCATTCGGCTCAAGACATATCAAAACCCCGAAGGGAAAAACATGAACATTGATGCCGGCTATGCGGCCCAGGTATGCATAATCAACCACCTAATAACACGCATGCCGAAAGCTGTTTCCGTTCGTCTGACTCGTCAAAACTGCAGGCAATACAAGCAGCTTTGGACAAGAAAGCCACGATCATCTCCATGTCATGGACTGTCCCAATGAATGACACCAATACCGAGGCCAAGGACCGACGTGAGTTTCGCTCGCCCCTTTCTCCGCCCAACGCCCCATCCAGTCGCTGCCACTTTCGGTTTACTAACGCTCGCCCATGCAGTCCATCAAGTGTTGGAGCAAGCTGTTGCCGACCGCGTGCTCATGTTCTGCTCGGCGCCCGACAAGGGCAAGTTCTCCGGTCTCGACTACCCCAGCGGTCCGTGGCGCGACCACGGCCGCTTCTTTCGCATCGGCGCCGCCGCATCCGACGGTACCGTCTTCGGATGGACGCCCGAGGACGGCATCACGTATGTCCTCCCCGGCGTTGACGTGATCCGGGAGCAGGCGGCAACCCGGTCGTTCGACGCGCATTCGACGCAAAAGATCCCCAACCGCATGATCGAGTTCCGTGAGACGGGCTCGAGCGTCGCCACGGCCCTGGCAGCCGGGCTCGCGGCCATGATCATCTACTGCGTCAAGGCGAGCATCCTCGTGGACAAGACCGCGAATGAGAGCGATAACCCCTTGCTGGGGAGGTTCCCCGACAATGCAGCCCACGAAATTGCCCACCCGGACCAGATGAGGCGAGCTTTTTCTTCCCTCGGCGACGTCACGCAAAACAAGTTTGTGCAGGTCTGGCAACAACTCGACGAGGTCACGAAGCATCTGGAGCATTTGCAATTGCCGCGCTCGGCTCCGGAGACGAAGCTGCAAGCTACCAAAGCTTTTGTGGATTTTGGGCAAAGGTTGTGGAGTGCGGCAAAGCAGGAGCATTAGATGAGGGCAAGAGCTGCTGTGTGCTTGAGCGTGTGTACATGTGAACGAAGGAGACGGTTGGGGTTTGATTCTGGAGCCGTCCAAGTTCTATTGCCTACCTTACCTAGGTACCTGGGCCTAACTTGGATATTCTCAACTCTTGTTGCCACACCACGAAAGACAATCTCATCTTGTTCAAATAACTTCCACGTTACCAAGCCAGTGCCTCCATCAGGTAGGTATCCATACAACCTCCGTGCTTCATCTTACATGACATGATGACCACCCGGCAACTCAGTAAGCCCTGTCATCTTCCAGTTAGCACCTCACCACTTTCAGTGTAAAATGAATTAGGGGCGCAACTCACAGCCTTCGTTATCCTCCTTGACAACGCTCTTGACAACACACTTGTTTGCCTTGTCAAAGCCCTGCGTCGTCAAGCCCTTGCAGGTGGGGCCGAAGCAGCGGTTGTCCATGGCGTGCTGCAGAGAGTCGTCCTTCCAGCCAAAAACGTAGTCACCGTGTTGGCCATATCCGGTGCTTCATCCCGTCTGTCAGTGCTCAAGTCGCGTGGGACCGGTGATCAATTGAACTCACGGGTCACCAGTGGACAGGACAAACGGCTGCGAGCCGTCCTCGGGCCACTCGGCCTTGTTGTTGAACTTGGTCGTGTCCCAGACAATCTAACATTCTCAGTGTCTAATCTTCTTCCGAGTCTGAGGCGCCGATGTCCATACCTCGTAATGCACCTGCGGGATCTTGATTGGGTGCGTCGACGGGCACTTCGCATCCACCACCGCAAAAGAAGCCGGGCCCTCGGTGGGGTGCGCGACATGATCCATATGGTTCGGCGAGTCGAGGTTCTTCCCGTCCCAGCAGCTGAACGCAACAGCAAAAGTCAGCACCATCATCTCTATCTCCCACAAAGATACTCGACAGAAAAAGGGGGGCAGTGAACGCACATGGGAAAGATGACACTCGACCGAATCCCGCCTGGGCACGGCGTCTTCGGGAAGCTCTCGGTGTCGCGCTGCGGGTCAAAGCACGGCGAGTACGTGTTGCCGCCAAAGTTGGGTCCGGTGTAGCAGCGGAAGCAGCTCTGGATCTTGCGGCCCAGGTTGGTGGGCGTGCGCCGGGCCACGTCTCCCGAGAACATACGGAAGCCCTAACACCTCTCACATAAGTAACGACTTCTCTCGTGTGTTTTTGGGGTGAGATCGCACCGGCTTGAAAGCAGTCACCGAGTTCGGGCCCGGCGCGGTGTAGTACACAGTGATGCCGGCGTTGGCGGCGCCGATGGCGTCGTTGACCATCTGCGGGACGCGCTTGAAGGTGCCGTTGCGAGCCCTGAAGTAGACGTTGGCGGTCCAGTAGTTAGACAGATCCTGGTCGAAGGTGCAGGAAGTGCAGCTGGCGAGCTTGGAGACGTCGGTCACGGCCATCGAGGCGTTAAAGGCGTTCTGCATATGTGAGTGAGATGGTTTAAGGAAGGAGAAGGGGCACATACACCGCCGACAATCTGATGAACGTGAGCAGACGGGATGCTGCCCGGCTCGACGAGGCTGGGCGAGGTTAGGTAGTGTTTTCTCGATGATGATTTGTGAAGACATACGGGTCGATGCGGTCGATGGTGATCTGGGAGCAGCCAAACCGCAGCATAGTAGTGCTGAAGCCCTGCGCCTGGACGGCGGCGGGCAGCGAGAGGAGGCCCAGCCAGAGCATCGTGTAAGTCTTCAAGATGTCTATTCTGCTGTAAGCCGAGGACAACCTGGAAACAAAAGGTGTGATGACAGCTTCAGAGATGCCAACAACTGAAGATCGGGAAGGAAACGCACAGGGGGTCATTGCCGTTCCTTAAAAAATCCCCGATGGCAAGACATCTCCATTCCAACGACTTGCCTTTCTTGGAACCTGGCAAAGTCAAGTGCCGGCTGTGATAAACACTTTGTGGGGCAAAGAGTGACAACATTACCCAGACCTATCAGAAGTGACAAGTTTGATGGGTTGTCAATCCCATGCATTTTACCGGTTGTCCAATCCAGGGCATGTCTGGGCAAACGCGATATCATAGGACGAATGACTATAGCTGATCAGAGGCAGTCGGCGCCCCGGCACTCCCATCGGCACCCACCTGGCAAATATTAATACAGGTCATCAAGCGCCGGTCCTGTTTAGTCCAATTTTAGGATCATTGACAGAACGTCGGATGCTACGTTCAAGTCGTCGTCTTCGCTCTGACTGGTGCGCTTGACACCCCAGGAGGGGGGTTTTCGAGGCTTAAGTCTATGGGCGGGTCATCGATGACATGGGAGGCAACGAGAATGTCCACTCGGCTTTAAGAATCATGATCAATGTGCTTAAGCAGCAAGATGCATCGAGTCAGAACTCAGAGTTTATCCTCCATCTAGTCGCTTTTTCCGTCTTAGCATGGTTTTATTTGTTGGATATAGGCACTGAGTCGATCACTCTCATAGCACACTTGGATTTTGAGAGTTGAGACTTCACCAATTGCGAGGTGCCATCATGAACTAATAGAAGCCAGTATGACATCGAGCTGGCAGCGCCATGAGAACTCCCTAGTACCTGACTTGAGAACTTGTAGCTTGCTTGCTCTATGCCTCTTTCATAGGTAGTATGATTCTTTTTTTTTGCTCCTCGATCTTTCAAGTTATTTCTTCATATCTCGGTCTTCTTTTTTTTCTTGACTTGGTTTCTTCCCTGGTCTCCACTCCTTAACTATGTTTATCCCAGGACCAATGAAGTTAGACACTTGGCTTACCCTTGAATCCGCAGGCCTGTTAACTCAACCACAACCCTAAGCTCCGAGTGGGCTCGGCATTGTTGATACTTGACTCCCAGCCGTGCGCCTGACGCGTCACTGCGATGAAGCCTTGGCAGCGTTGGAGGCAATGAGCAAGAGTGTTTCTCCCGAACAACTTCGGTCTCCTTGAATCACTCAAACGTAAAAACAGACTTTTTATGATGTGTATCCCGTAGTCAACCGCCATCAACATCCCTCCACCTCAACTCCACAGCTTCAGTACCTACCTTGGGTTTTCAACCACCACCACGCCCATGAACACCACCACCCTCTCCCTCTGCCTCCCACTCCTCACCACCCTCACACCACCCCTCCACCTCCTCCTTTACTCCACCCTCCTCGGCACCTCCCTCTTCCAAACCTTTGTCAACACCAAAATCGCCTTCCGCGCCCTCCCCCGCTCCGCATTCACCAGCCTCCAAAAGCGCCTCTTCCCAATCTACTTCCGGACCCACACCCTCCTCCTCGTCCTCAGCGCAGTCACTTTCCCCCCGCACGGCCCCCTATCCCTCATCCGCCACAAGGCGGACTGGATCCCGTTTGCGGTGGCCACCGCGGCGGCCGGGGCGAATCTGGTGGTGTTTGGGCCCAGGACGCAGACGGGGATGGTGGGGGTTGTTCATCAAGGTCAGCTTTTTTGTTTGTTAAGGTACCTATGTGTGGGAGGTGGGACAGGTGTGTGAGGGTGGAACGGGGGGACGGAACACATGCTGATGTGCAGGCTGGATACATGTACAGAGACGCGCGATAAAGTCCAGGGTCGGGCCGGCGATGCGCCTTCGCAGGATATGAAACGTTTGAGGAGGGGGTTTGCCAGGGACCATGCCATGGCGATTCATATGAATCTGGTGGCGATTGGGGCGATGGTGGTTTATGGTTGGAGGCTGGCGGGGAGGTTGGTTGTTGCAGCGGTTGAATAGGGTGATGCAGTGTGCGTCCGTCTTGGTAGTGATGTGTAGAACCTAGGGCGCGAGTGATGAGGGCCTTGTTCATCGTGAGGTTTTGATGGACTGGATGGTCAACAAACATGCTCACATGTACTTGGATATTGCTTCACCGCAGACGACGACCTACATGACAGTCGGATGACAAAAAAGATGATTTGAAACTGCAAAAGTTGCATATGCACTCACCTACGAGAGAACTGCGTCGGTCATCGACTCTCGAGGAACAAGGGTGTTCAGGGATCATGCGCACGACAGCATCCCGGATGGCCGCAGCGCGGCTGATTCTCCGTCCACAGTGCGCCACTCCTTGATCCCGGCTATTGAGGATTTCTCGCCGAACATCTTTCATGGCTTCAGCCATATCCGCTTCCCGTTTGTCGAGCACGACAGCCAGGAAGACTGGGGCCGGTGGTGTCAAGGTTGCGAGTACATCCGCATTCTCTTCATGTTTGGCGAGCTGCCGAAGGGGATGGAACACCGAGAACGGGAGGACGCGTTTGGCGGTTGCGTGGCAACCAATTCGCAGCCATGGCTTCCCACCTGTGGTCGAGGGAAGGCTTCAGGCGGCACGTCACGCACTGCTACGGGGCAGGCTTGCTCTTCGACAAATGGAGGAAGGTGCACCAGGAGATCAAGGAACAGGGGTTTCGGCTAAAGAAGCAGACGCTGCCACACAAAAGCTCTCGGCTCAGTCGGCTGTAAGGTTTCCGGATTGTCTCCAACACCAAACGCCACCTTTCGCAGACCAACGACATCTCGAGAGATATATCCTGCTCTTAACTCACGCCATGGCAGCACTTGTCACCTTCCACATCCGCCCCTTTCAACCTCCCCTACGCAACCCATCCCTTTTTGGCCCGCGCGCTTCACACCACATCAACC
>Ga0247824_10000518_pt1 | contig 19250 bp, 25 predicted proteins | sample 13C_PalmiticAcid_FD_194412 | JGI IMG/M metagenome (GOLD analysis project Ga0247824, IMG submission 194412) | Soil microbial communities from agricultural site in Penn Yan, New York, United States - 13C_PalmiticAcid_Day48 | ecosystem: Environmental > Terrestrial > Soil > Agricultural land... | reverse complement strand
CGTCGCAGCCGCGCCCAAGCCTAACCACCTTGGCGGCCGGCTGATCTGCGAGGCATTGGGCTTCGATCCAACGAACCATCACAACGCGGCCAAGTGTCCGTATTGCAGCCCGGAACAGTACGTCTCCCCCTCTATCAAGAGGGAGGCGTAAATGGCGACCAGGTACGCTGAACTGGTGGAGATCATCGGGCAGCCGGATTGTTCGGGTCGATACCGCTTCTCGAAGCGCCAGCGACCGTTGAGCAAGCGGGTGGATTGGTGCCCGTGGTGCCGCCAGATCATGAAGGGCAGCGACCCTTGTCCAGCCGAGGCCGCCCTGGCCTCTATCGAGTCAAAGCCATGAAGCGCCGAACCCAGCAGATATTGACTGCAGCAGTACTAGGCGGGGTGTTCTTCGTGTGGTGGGTGCTGGCTGGCGGGTGGAGGGTGCTATGGCCCTTCTGACCCCGAAAGAAGCGGCTGATGAGCTGGGAGTTTCCACAGCGCAACTCACGCGCTTGACGCTGGACGGCGAACTGCCGAGCATCAACGTCGGCCGCGGCACGAAGAAGCCAGCCAGGCGCTACGATCCGGCTGACATCGTCGCATTCAAAGCGGCTCGGAGGACAATAGCATGTCGGTCTTCAAACGTCCCGGCAAAGCCACATATGAATACGACTTCTGGCATCGAAATCATCGATTTTGTGGGGATACACGCGAGGCGAGCAAACGCGCAGCGCTAGCAGTCGAAGCCGAGAAGAAGCTCGAGGCAAAGACCACCGTCGCCGCAGCGGAAGCTGCTCAGGCCGCTCTTGAGACGCCTCGCACGTGGGAGGCCGCTGCAACCCGGTACTGGCTGGAGGTGGGGCAGCACCACAAGAACCACAAGACCACGTTCGCCTGCCTCGCCTGGCTAACTGAGGCCATAGGCGGAAAGACACCGCTAGAGGCGATCGACACGAACAGGGTGGCGATGCTGGTCGCTAAGCGCAGGGCCCAGGTTCGGCGCGTGGGGCGCCCAGAGAACCGAACCAAGACGGTAGGGCCTGCGACGGTCAACCGAACGATGATCGAGCCGCTGCGCAAGGTTCTGCTGCGTGCTCGCGAGGTTTGGGAGTCACCAGTGGCGCGGATCAAGTGGTCGGCGCTGATGCTGGAGGAACCTGAGGAGCGGGTTCGCGAGGCCTCGAGGGGCGAGGAAGCGAAGATCATGGCCGAGCTGTCGCGGGGCTACGACATAGCCGTGCGGTTCGCGTTCCTGAATGGTTGCCGGCGTATGGAGATCGTCGGGCTACTCAAGACCGATATGGACTTCTTCACCCGGCAGTTCACAGTCATGGGCAAGGGTGGGAAATCCCGGACCATTCCGATGAACGACGCGACCTATGAACTGCTCTGGTCGATCAAGGATACCCCGACCAAGCACGTCTTTACCTATGAGGCAGCTCGCAGCGATGCCCGAAAGCAGATCGTCAAAGGGCAGCGCTACCCGATCACCGACGCCGGCCTACGGACGGCCATGCGGCGCAAGACGGCGGATGCTGGGGTGGAGAATTTCCGGTTCCACGACACGCGGCACACGGCGGCCACGCGGGTGCTGAGGAAGTCGAACATGAAGGTGGTCAAAAGCCTGCTCGGGCATTCGAGCATCGAGACAACCGACAAGTATGCGCACGCGATGAAGGAAGATGTGCGTGCAGCTCTGAATGCAGCGAGTCCCGTAAAAAGTCCCGTTGCGCACCATGACGACGATGCTAAGATGTTGGAAAGTAAGCCTAAAGACGGTCTGGCGTAGTTTTCCCCCAGACAAATGCGCTACCAGGCTGCGCTACACCCCGACTGGTCGCGACCCTTAGAGAAACAGGGCTTTAGAGGCAAGAGGCAATTTCATGGCGAATGAGAACGATATGAAAACATCGACTGCCGTGGGACTGAGCGGGACCGAAAGTCCCGTAAAAAGTCCCGTGACGGTTCCTGCTTTGTCCTTCGACAGAGATGCGTTCATGGCGACGAGCCCGTTCCTTTGGTGTCCTGGCGACATCATCCCCAGCTATGTCTACGTCATGCGGTGCGAGCGGTTCGTCAAAGTCGGCATCACGTCGAACCTTAAGAAGCGATTGGCGGGGCTTCAGGGCGAAAACCCCTTTCGCGTCACCTTGGCATCCCAGTTCCTTCTGGCCGATCGCCGATATGCGTGGCTGGCTGAGCAGAACTGTCACAAGGTCATGCGCGAGTACCGCGTGTTCGGGGAGTGGTTCGATATCCCATTTGAAACCGCTCGCCCGGTGGTGGTGGCGGTATTGGCTGCCACCCGGGCGCTTCTCAATCGTCACCGTACAGAAGCGCGGCACGCCGAAGTCGCGGCTCGGTTCACGGGCGAAAGGACAGCTTCTAGCGAGCTGACACACTAGGTTCTAGGAACGTTCACGGAGACAGAGACCATGGGCTACTTTTCGAATGGCACTGAAGGGATGATGTACGAGGAGGACTATTGCAGCCGCTGCGTCCACCAGGACCCAGACGGGGCCGGCTGCCCGGTGTGGCAAGCCCACCTGCTCTACTCCTACGAGCTGTGCAACCAGAAGGAGCACCCCGGCAAGGTGATCTTGGACATCCTTATCCCCAAGGACAAGGTGCACCCTGAGTTCAACGGGCAGTGCACGATGTTCCACGCGAAGGCGGCGGTAGGCGATCTGTTCAAGGCCGCCTGATCCGCACTACCTGATTATGAAGGAGAACGAGATGCGGACCGAGATCAATCGATGGGGCAACAGCCTCGCCATGCGGATCCCGCGGCATATTGTGAAAGAGCTGGGGCTGCGAAAGGGTGACCCGGTGACCATCGAATACCGGGATGGCTCCATCTACATTCGCAAAGCTGAAGCCCCCTCCTTCCAAGACAGTGAGGTATGAAGATGACGGACAAGACGACAATCGCTGGAATGCCGTTCATCGTTGATGAAACGACGGCGCCAGACCAGTTCCGCATCGGCTACCTCCCGCAGTACGAGGCTCTGACGCGACCGGGCGGGGCGGTGTTCGATGTGACCTCGCAGGAGCAGGGGAACGGGGACACCCTAGTTCGCGTGACGTATGCGCCAGACTTCGTAGCGCTGCGCCGCCTCAAATGACCCTCCAGCAACTCCACGACCTAGAAATAGCCGGTGGAATAGAGTGGACCTTTGACGGTGCATGGCGCGTCTGGATTGGAAACCCTCTCCGTGATGAGGCTATGGTAGTATCTGAAGCGGAAGCGATGACGTGGCTGGCGGCTAAAGCGCAGGAACTCTATGACGTTGACGCCGACGAGGAGCCAGCCATCCACCTATCGCCAGAGGAACGGTTGCGGCTCCAGCGAGAGAAGAACAGGCACATGAGTTCGGTGCTGGACGGGCTTACGGATCGAGATGGGAAAGGTGGGCGATGAGCAGGAACCTAACGCGGGAAGAACAGCGCGTCTTCGCCAAGTCACTGCGGGCTAGCGTCCACATCGTGAGCGACTGGCAACCGATCGAGACAGCGCCGGCCGGGGCGTGGATTAAGACCCGCTCGGATACTGGCCATGAAGGCGTCCACATCAAAGACGCAGAGCCGGGCTGGTGGGAAGACGAGACGGGGGATTGGTCCGTTGAGGCAAGCCACAACAACGGCCACGGCATCACGGAATGGACGTACCTGCCCGCCGACTACGTCATCTCGGATTACGAGGGCACGCTTAGAGACGGAGAGCCCAAGGCTACTCCTCCTCAGCAGGCCTAGCGCAGGAGGGTGAGAGTCACTCCCTTGACGCCCGCCGTTCTTCCTCCACGTAGCGCCGGATATAGCCCACGTCCGTCTTCAACTCGGCCAGGGTTTCCCGGGCGCTGAGCCGGTCGGCGTCGATGACCCTGCCCTGCGCGACGATCTGCCCACCAAGCTCAACGTCTGTCTGGCGCAGCGAGGGGATGTCCCTGAGGGACAGTTGGTCGACTTTCTCCATCATGGCGCCGTAGCCTTGGGCGGCCGCAAAGATGGCTCCGATAAGCGGAATGATGGTCAGTATGTTGCCCACGGTAATGCGTGGCTCGATCCATTTCGGCAGTGGCATCTAGCAATTCCTTAAAGCGTCAGAGGCAATAACAGGCACGGGGCTTCTCCAGTTCTAGCTGGTGTGGGTCCTAGGCCTCGGATGGCATTGCAACTGCTATCCGGGGCCGCTCTTGACGCTTTGGGGTCTGCTTAGCGCTTGCCGAGCTTCAGCTTCAGCAGGCGCTCAACGATGGTTTCGCCGCGGCGCTCGATGGCGGTATTGGCGAACTCCTGAACCGTGGTGGCCTTGGCCTGGGGCAATTCCTTCAACGTAGCCTGCTGGCCGTCCTCGGTGACGATCTGCGGTTTGACCGTAGCGCGGAAAGAGACGATCTGGCTCCATACGAGCGCCCCAAGCGGGATCAGGCTGCCAAGCGTGATCTCCTGCCAGCGGCCCTCGATAATGGTCACAACGGCAGCTTGCACGGGCGGCGGGAGCGCGTTGTAGGTGTTGATCACGAACAGCAGGAAGCCGCCCAGCCAGCCGCCCCAATCAAGGATGCGACGCAGGAACCACTGGACAGCGACGGAAGTAAAGAACGAACCCATCAGAACCTCACGAAGAAAGCCACGAAGGCGAGAGCCGCGATAACCACGGCGATGAAGATGGACCAGCCGAGGCAGCCGTTCTTGGCCTTCGGAGGCTCAGGAGCTGGTTGTGGGGGTTCGGCAGGGATTGGGCGGGGGATTGGCTGCGGCGCTGGCTCACTGGCCCGTACGGCGTCCGCAGCAATACGAGCCCACTTCAGGCGGGAGTCGTCGTGCTTCACGCCGGAACGAAGGTAAGCCCGCTCGAAAGCTATGACCTTGGCCTCGAGCCCGACCGCAGCAGCAACCTTGCCCACAGCTCCGCTCTCGGTCCCCTCAAGGCCCTTCAGCTCGAGGAATAGATAGGCATAGTTCGTCGCATCTGCGGCCGGGTCTTTGCCGTGCTTCTTGCACCACGCTTCGAAAGCGCGACGACGCGGGCCGGTCCACTGCGCCCAGCCATAGCCGCCCTTTGAGCCCTTCACGGTGGGGCTGATCTCCTGCAGCTTGGTGAAGCCGAGGCTTTCGTGGCCCAGGTTGCCGAAGATGGCAGCGGCGTCCTGCATATCTAGAGAAGGAAAGTCCGCGACGAGCTTGCGCATATACGCAGGCGCCACGGCCCTGAAGTGGGCTTCGGGGTTCATGTAGGTCTCCGATGTGATGGATCGCGGGACATGCCCGCAAGGAGACGCGCTTACGTCACTCCGTAAACGCGAATGGAGCCGGCGTCGAAGGCAGCGCCCCCAGAGGTGCTGACGCGAATGGCGTCAACCACGGCAGCGGTATTTGTTTGAGGGAGAGCCATAGTGAGGCTTGGGGTGCCAGTTGATAGGCGAATTAACGAGATGGCGACCTTTGAGCCGGTTGCAGCAGCGCTGACGTTTGTAACTCGGACCTGGCCATCCCACGAATTTGACCCGGCCGTGATCGCTCCCGAAATCGCAACTGCCGTCCCGTAAGCCGCGCCATTAGTGCTACTTAGGGCAAGCATTAACGTGTCAGTGGTCCCAATGAGGCTGACGCCATCTAGCTCAAGCACTAGTTCCTTATACCCAGCAGCGATGCCAGTTAGGCTCTGCGTCGTTCCTGAAGTGGTACTAAGCGTGCCAACAAGAGTCATCCCCTCCCCGCCAACGCTATCTGCATAGGCCTTGACCGCAGCCGACGTGGGGATCGTTGTGTCGTTGTTGTTCGCAGCCAGCCCCTCGGCTGCGGTTACAATTGCGGACGCCGCAAAATCAGCGACCTCTACATTTGACAGCGAGTTTCCCGTGCCGTTAGCATTGAAGGTCTTGTTTGTGAGTGTGTCGGTTGTGGCCTTGCCTACGAGCGTATCGGTGGCATCGGGCAGCGTCAGTGTCTTGTCTGAAGCAATTGAGGCCGGCGCGGTTACCGTGATCTTGTTCGTGCCGTTATCCGTATCCTCTGCCAAGGCCAAGGACGCTGGGCCGGAATTGGTGGCGCGCCCAAATGCGGAAGCTAGCGCCGTCAGGTCAAGGTCGAGCGGCTGTTTCTCGCTGTCCAATTCCTCGATGGCAGCCTGAACGGTCGTTGCCGCAATGCTGCCAGCCGGGGTTACCCCAATATCGCCTGCGTCGAGAACGACAACGCCTGTTGCCCCGTTCACGCTGTCGACAGCGGCGCTACTGACGGCCGAGACGATCGGGTTAGCTGGGTCGGTTGCGTCAACCGTGATGTTCGTTCCGGCAACGATGGATGTCATCGTTCCATCTTGGCCGCGGGGAATGCCGAAGTTCAGCACGGCGTCCTGTGCCGTGCCCGCGTTGGTCACCGTGGCCGATGAGCCCGCCGGCAGAGTGGTTACGGTGCCGACTGCCACAGAGGCGTCGATGTCCCCGTAGGCCACGAGATCAACCCAATCCTGCCCTATGTAGCGCCACTGGATCGCAGTGGTGCCTGCCTGTAGCTGGATCTCAAGCGGCAGGAGCGCGGGCTTTACGCGAACGCGTACCTTCGGCCGTGGGGTCACCAAGGGCATGGGTTAGGCTCCAGAAGAATAAGAAGAAATTGAGGCCGTCGGGACGTCGTTGCGCATTTTGTCTTTGCGCGCGCCGTCGCCATTATTTCACTCCGTAAACGCGAATGGAGCCCGCGTCGAAAGCCGCGCCACCAGATGTGCTAACCCGAATGGCATTCACAACGGCCGCCGTGTTAGTTTGGAGCGGAGCAACAATAGCGTTGGACGATCCAGTGCTAAGTTGAGTTAACGACATCGCGACCTTGGACCCGGTTACGACTGCGCTAACATTTGACACCCTTATTTGACCGGACCATGAGTTAGCTCCACTGCCGATCGCGACAGAAACAGTGACCGCAGTGCCATACGCAGCGCCGTTTGTACTGCTAAGAGCAAGCTGTAGCGTGTCAGTCGTCCCAATGATACTGACGGCATCGATGTCTAGCACAAGCTCCTGATAGCCAGCAGCGATGCTGGTCAGGCTTTGCGAAGAGCCTGAGGTTGTGGTGAGTGTGCCCAGCAGCGTCATCGAGTTGCCGCCCGCTGCATCTAGCGTAGTGCCTGTAATGGTGAGGTTGGTCCCCATTGTGAGCCAGGTCATGGCCCCAGCGCTGTCATCCCAAAACAGCACTCGGTCGGCGTTGGGGTCGGTCAAGTTCGCGCCAGTGCCGCCGTTCGCCATCGGCAACTGGCCGGTGACGCCCGACGATAGAGGCAACCCGGTGAGGTTTGTGGCCGTTCCCGAAGCTGGAGTACCAAGTGCTCCGCCCACGAAGTACGCTACGCCAGTGCCGGCCTCGTCGCTGAGTAGCGCCCGGAGGTTGGCGCTCGATGGTGTTGCCGCAAACGTGTCAAACCCGCTTGCCCGCGTCACGCCGGCCCAGGAAGTCAGGTCTGCATCGATCGGCTGAAACGCCGCATTGGCCGCCGCAATTGAGTAGAAGTCTGTCCCTGCCTCGAGGTCCAGAAGCGCACGCATCGCCGCGTAGTTCGCCGCCGTCACCAACGACTGAGCGTTTGCGCTTGGCGTAAGGCCTGCCCACGTTGTGAGGTCGGCATCATAGGCCTGCACTGACACTCCAATGGCGGCAGCTTGCAGTGCACTATCGGCCAGATCCAGAGAGGCGTTGACCGACGCGTCCAATTTAGTCTCATCGATAGAGCCGGCGACTAGCGCCGCGGTGATCGATGGCGTCGCATCGTTGTAGGTGAAATCGATCTCTGAGCTGTCGACCAGGATCGAGCCAACGGCATCCTGCGCTTGCTCGTCGGTGTACCCGCCGCCACCTATAACAGCGGCATCGACGTAAGCCTTGACCGACTGCTGAGTTGGAACCTTTGTCGCGCTATCTGAGGCGAAGTTGTCCTCATCGACAACGAAGGACATTGCCGCGGTCGACGTGTCGCTGTTCATCACAGCGCCCGCAGCGTCGACGTTCGTGGCGTCGGTCACATCGGCCAGAGCTTCAATGCCGGCCAGCTTGGTTTCCATGGCGTCGAGGTCGACGGCCTGGGTTACAGTCAGATGCCCCACTTTGGTCAGCGAGGCGTTGACGGAAGTATCCAGCTTCGTCTCATCAATCGAGCCCGCAATCAACGCTGCGGTAATGTTCTGCCCGGTCAGCGTGAAGTCGATTTCTGAGCTATCGGTCACCGTTACGGCAACGTGACGCGCTGCGGTGTTGGCCGCTACGTCGCTATTGTTCGAAACCTCTGTGTCGAAGTCCGAAATGGTCGATGCCGTCTGCGTTCCAGTATGGTTGCTGCGAGCAAAGGCATCGTCAGCGATGGCCTGCGGATCATAGGTGGCCGCGAGCATATCGCCCGTGCCGCCGCCCGTTGCCGTGACGATCGGGTTGGCCGGATCAGTACTGTCGACCGAGATACCTGTACCAGCAACGATGGTTTCGACCGTACCCGAGCCGCCGCCACCAGACGCGCTGACTATTGGGTTAGCTGGGTCCGTGGAGTCGACCGTGACGTTGGCGCCAGCAACGATGGACTGAACGACGCCATCTGCCCCGTCCTGCCCATTAATGGGGATGAGCGCAGGCTTGACCCGCAGGCGGATGGTTTCCGTCATGCGAAGCCCCCGTTGAGAATAGCGAGGGTGGCGACAAACAACTGTGTCGTGCCGCTGCCATTGGTCATCCGGCAACCGACGTTGTAGGTCTGACGTACATCGAGAGCCCCCATCTGCTCCAGAGTGAAGCGCCATTGAATGGTGCCGGTCTCCGGGACTTCGATGGTGTCATCTTCGGTCGTGGCGGTGAGATAGTCAGTGCCGCAACTGCTGACGGCCAGCTCAAACACAATGTCAGTGGTATCGAGCGGCAGGCCGGTATCGTCATCGGTGAGTTCGATCCGAACGGCCCAATCGGCGTCATCGGTCGCGAAGAGCTGCATTTCGTACATGTGCCTCCCTCAGAGCTTGATAATGATGAGTTCGAAGACGGTCGGCTGCATGTTCGTGTGCGCCGTGCCAGAGCCGGCATCGGCAGTCGATCCGGTGATAGGCGCCGTACCCGATCCGCCGATCTGTTGACCATTGGTGCCGCTCGCAGTGCCGGTGTACGCCGACCGGACTGAGCCGCCGTTCCTCACCAAGAAGCCGCCAGATGCATCGGTATCCTGATCTTCAACCGGGTTGAGTTGGTACTGGTGCCCGTGATTTGGCATCAGCAACTCGCCTGCGTCGTGATCATGGGCCGCTAGGTTAGCCTCTGTCAGCGCCACGTCATCAACGCCCGCGGTGGCCCCCAGGTCAGACGAGGTCTCGCCACCGTCCATGAGGCTGTCGGCGACTAGACCAGCGTCCGAGTTGCCCATGGTCGCGAGGCCGGCTGCTACACGCTCGCGATAGTCGGGAAGCGCGATAGTCTTGTTTGCCGCCCAATCGCCAGCGGCCGAGGCTCCGCGTCCGCCGCTCACCGACAGGGTGGCGTCTACGGACCATAGGTGCAGGAACAGGTTCTCCGTATCCGCATTGGCACGTTCCGTCGCTCCAGAGGCAGCGGAGCCGATGGTGCGCCCTGCGCACCGCACCCAGCCGGCTGGAGCGGATGTACCGTAATGGCCGATCCGGTTGCCCGTGGTGAAGAGCAGGGTCGGGTCTGTGTCGCCAGCGTCCGGCGGAACGTAGGTCGCTGACTGCGGTACATCAATGTCATCGTCATCGAAGACGAGCGTATCATCGGCCTCGAGCAGCTTCTGACGATAACTGCCAGGCGTCGGGTTCAGATAGATCAAGGGGAACGCGCCGCGGGAATTCGCCAGGATCGGCTGTGCAATGGGCGTGCTCAACGACGCATCGGAGTAGACCACTTGGGGCGTGGTCGTGTTGCTGTCGTAGAAATAGAGCTTTGCCCCCACCATCGGGTCGCCGTTCTCGTCAATGAACGGGATGCGGCTCGCTGGCCAGGTTGTTGCCATTGGGGATGCTCCAAAAGAAAACACCCCACCTTGCGGGCGGGGTTGGGTCGGACTATTTGTTGCAGATGCCTGAAGTGATCGACACTTACCGGTTCACGCCGGACCATTTGCACGTCGCCGATCGGTTGCCGGGCGTCAGTGCATTCATGCGAATACGGAACGGTGCGTTTGCTCTGGAGCAAACCATCCGTAGCCACATCGACTGTTTCGATGAGGTCGTTGCCGTCTACAACCGGTGCACCGACGAGACCCCGGAAATACTTGCGCGCCTTGAGGCTGAGTTCGCGCCGAAGCTGCGGGTGTTCAGTTACCTGCCCGATGTCTATCCACCGGGCAGCAAGGAGCACGCCGCGCTCCCACCTGACTCCCCGTCAAGCTTCGTCAACTACTCGAATTTCGCGCTAAGCCAGACGCGGTACTCTCACGCCACCAAACTGGATGACGACCACATTGCCTTCCCCGAGGCTACGCGGGAGCTTGTTCAGGCCGCTCGCAGGTCCAAGGACATGCTGTGCTTCTCGGGCCTCAACCTTGCCCACGGCCCGCGGAGGATGCTGGGTGTGCGGCTAAGCGACCCGTTCTCAGGTTCCGGTGACATTGGCGTTTTCCCGGTGACGCCGGACACCTATTTTACTCACGACCGACGCTTTGAAATGTTCCGGCCCAAAGGGCTGCGCAGGCGCTTCCACTCGTTCACCTACTGGCACGTCAAGTATCTGAAGCCGGGGAACGGCTTCGACAATTACGACCTCGAGGACAACCCGGCCAGCCGCTACGCTCGTAAGCGCTCTCGCCACACCAAAGCTGACCCGTCTGTTGCCGACTTGGCAGGCTTCAAAGTCCTGCATGAGCCGCGGTTGCTGTCCCGCCTTTATTGGGCGGGGGTTCCTGTGCCGGAGCGAGATCGCATCATGGCAGACCGTGATCTGCATGTGGCCTTGCTGCCCGACCTTGACATGCCTATCGTGCGTGCCGATGCCTGATCTGGACCTAGAGCCGCACGAGTATCGCCGAAAGGGCGCATGGATCGTCAGGCATCTCAATGTCGAGACGTTCAAGTGGTGGGTAACGATCGCCGGGATTGGCTGCGTACCGATCCTTTGGCTCGTAGGCACTTTGTTTCCGTTGACGCCTTGGTGGCTGGCCTGGGGCATTGCTCTCGCCCCCGGCTGCGCCATCATCCTCGCCTACGAGTTCTTGCAAGGAACCCGCGTCAAGCTTTCAACTGCAGCAAAATCTCAGGCGGCAGTTCTGGCTGAGCCACGGTCCCAGCACGGGTCATATCGCGAAGCCCCGAAGGCAGGAACGGCTGGGGCTGCATCGCGCGCTGAACTTCCGAAAGGGCCGCAGGGTCGATCGTCTGACCGGTAGCCGATAGGATAGTGGCAAGGTCGCTGTTGACCTTCGGCTGCATCTTCCCACGGACGGCTGCGCGCGCTTTATTAATGGCGCTGAACACCAAGCCAAGAACGCTCACCTGACTTAGGTTGGATTGCTGCGGATCGACTTCGCGCTGCGCTGCCTGTCTGGCAGCGGTTTCCGACCCACCGGAAACGACATTCTCGGTTTTGCGGAACGTCACTTCGCGGTCGATGCGCTTAAGGAGATCGGTTGTCAGTTCATCGCCCAACAGAGTGCGCAGCTTTGCCTCGTTCCAGCCCTTGCGAAGGAGGTTGCGGAGCGCCAGCGGCTCGTTCACTGCGTTACCCAACAGAGCTTCTACCGAGCCACGCGTGCCAGCGAGGAAAGCGTCCTGCTCGCTTGGCGACATCCCGTCGATCCGGCTCTTGAGCTGCGACGGCGACAGTTCTTTGGAGAAGACGCCCTGCCCTTCTTCGATAGCTTCGAGAACGCGAGCCGGCCCGGCGTAGGCATCCCGCGCTCGCTTGTAGTCAGGCACCTGGGCATCGACCGCCGCGGTGATGGCTTTGGCCATGTTTCGCGCCTGACGGGCGTCGTTGTTCCGGCCGCCTCGGGCGGCTTCGGCGGCAACGTCATCTAGCGCCTGCTTCGCATAGTCAGCAAGGCCTACAGTCATGCCAGTGACGGTGTAACCATCGTTCGCCGCCAATTCCTGCGCCTTGCGAAAAGCCAGCTTTCCGAGCGGCGAATTGGCGATGAAGTTCATGGCGGGAGGCACTTTGATGGGCACATCCCGAACGGCCTTGTAGAGGGGGTCTGAAACGGCCTTCTGCGCTGTTGTGATGTCCTCATGCAGCTTTACCAGATCGGGGCTGCTGCCGACCGTCCGGGCAACGTCATCGGTCACCCGATCCGAAGCTCGTGCGGCGCGGTCTGTCACAGCGTCCCGCACAATGGTTTGAGCCTCGCCGGGGAGCGAGGCAAGGGCCGCTGCCTGGCGCTGTGAGTTCGGACCCAGATCCATGACCATGGTGTCAGGGCCGCTTTCCTCAAGCGCCTGCATGACGCCACCCGGCTGCACCTTATCTGCCGTGAGGGCTCGCGCCGTGTTCTTGGCTGCTCTGGAAATCTCCGGCTTAGCGGCAGACTTCAAACCGCCACCGCTGGCGAAGCCGGAGAGGTTCAGCACGCGGTCAGCACCTTCTGCCGACACCGGGTCAACCTTGCCTTGGTACACGTCGCCGGGAAGCGTCAGCGCGTCTATGGTGCCGTTGATCAGGTTCGGGATGATCTTGGGGACGGCGAGCCGAGTATCTCCGGTCTTCGTATTCTGCTCCACGGGATAAAGGGACCGCGTGAACTCTGTGATGCCGGCGGGCACAAGTGGGATACCCGGCTCGCCCTGCCCCGGCGTCACCCAGTCGCCGCCGTTCACGACCTTGTCGACCTGAGCTTGAATAGGCGAAGCCTCGAGCTGCCGCTTACGTGCAGCTGCAAGGGCAAGCGCCTTCTGCTGCTCTACGGTCATTCCTGCCATAGCGCGCGCTCCTCGGGGGTCATGAATTCCCACGTTCCGGGGTCAACCCCCTCGGGCACGGGCCCCGCGGCAGGGCCGCCATTAGCATCTGGGGGCGGAGACTTCTTCAGCCCAGCCAGCGGGTTCGGAACCCGTGCCTGCAGGGCGCGGCCTTCGGCTGGAGAAATCTCGCGGTTGGCAACACGCTGCGCGATCTCGGCCTGAGCGATCGTGTATTGGTTGATCGCCTTGACTGTGGACAGGATCATCTGGTTGCCCTGAGGCTGGTTGATGATCGCCGGCAGAGACTGCTTGAACAGCGCCAGGTCGGCATCGGACATGGTGCCAGAGCCAGGGGGGCGCTGCTGCGGCACCATCTGATTGATGATCGCCTGAGCGGCCTGCACCTCGTCCAGCCCGTCGACAGCAATGCCGAGGGAGCCGGCAGCCTGAATTAGGCCACCCGCGGCGCCCTGCGGGGCAGTCTTCAGTAGGTTTTCGAGTTCACCGAGGCGAACCGCATTGCCCTGAGCCCCGATACCCGCCTCGATTGTCGCTGCGGTTTGCTCCGCCAGGTTCTCGTCAAGCTTGTCGTAGAACTTTGACGTTGCGCCAGTGGAGTTGTTGATCACCGTCTGCGGGCCGGTCTTCGCCTTCTGCCAATCTGCGAAAGAGCCTGTATGCCCCTGCTGCACTGCGAACAGGTATTCTGAAATATCGTCGGTCGGCTTGCCCACGGCCGAAGCTGCCTGCGCTGTCTTGAGCGCTTCGATCGCGAGAGGCCTCGTTACCGGGTTGCGGAACAACTCCAGCATCGTCTCGCGATCCGGCATACCGCGCCCCGTGGTTGGGGCGGCCTGCGGCTGGGATGCCACTGGAGCCTGATACCCACCACCAGCGTTGCCGCCCTTCTCACTGGCCCACTGAGCGAACTGAGCGACGGTCATGTCCGCGAGCTGCGGGTTGGCCTGCACCACTGCCGGGTCGACATATGCCGATACGGGGCTGTTCGGGTCGCCAGCCAGCACCTTCGCGGCCCCGCCAGCGCCGAGGAAGTGGGCAGCATAGAGCGTACCAGGATTGACTGGTACTCCAGATTTGCCAAGCGTGCCGGCGTTCTCCTGCGTGAACACCTGCATGGCCCGTTCCTGCTGGGCAGGGTCAGTGCGTCCATCTGGGGTCAACCCAAGCTCAGGATGACGCTGCGCCAGATCGGCCCATGTCCCCTCAAGGAACTGGTATCGGCCAGTCGCGCTGGAATTGGGGTTTTTGGCGTTGTCGTTACCGCCGCTTTCCGAGCGCCGGGTATTGGCAAAGAACGCCGTCAGCAACGGATCCTGCGCGGCTGTCGCGGCATTGTGGGATCCGCTCACCAGTGCGTCGGTGGTGACACCAGGGCCGGGAACGAGTGCCTTCGAGGTGGTGGCGTTGCTGAGGCTATCGAGGTACTTGCCGAACGTCTCTGGCGCGTCCTTCTCGAAACGCTCATCGCGGCCCCAGGCCAAGCCCTTATCGAATTTGTCGATGCCAACGCCCAGGGGGTCGCGAAGCTCAATCGGACGCCACGTGTAAGCCATCAGAAGCCCCCAAAGCCCAGCAGTTTGCCGCCGATGCCCAGCACATTGCCGAACAGGTTGCCGAGCCCAGCGTTATTGGTGGACTCGCCCTCGGCGCGCTGGTTGTTCGCGCTGATCAGGTCAGAGGTAATGCCGGACTTGAAGCTGGTGAGATCACCAAGCGACTTGGTCGCCGCCCCGACGCCCGCTCCATACATATTGTTGTAGCCGCCGAGCCGATCGACATAGTTGCCCCACTCATCGTTCGCGGCCTTCACACCGTACTGCAGCAGGTCGATATCGGTATTGCCCGACTGCAACCGCCCCTGCGAAGATGCTGTGCGCTGCAGGGCTTGCAGCCCCTGATCTAGGCCGAACTGGTAGCCGGGGCCCGCCTGGAAGTTCGCCAAGGCCTCCGCATTGCCGGCCGCGCCATTGACGCCAGTCGCGTTGGCATAGGCATTGGCGCCGGACTTGCCGAGATTGAGATAGTCCCCGGTAATGTCCTTGGCCTGGTTCAGATAGCCCGTGCCAGTCGTATCGAGCTGGTTGATGAGCCCCGTATTCCGCTTGGAGGCGTCCAGCAGTGGATCGCCCTGGTTCAGGCCCAGCAGATTGTCTAGCCAAGATGCCATGGTCAGGGCTCCAGTGCGGTGATGCGGGTTTCGTGATCGTTGGAAGCGTCGATGAGCTGGCGCAGGCGCGTGTCCCACTCTTCGAAATACTTGCGCCAGTACTCGTTCATGGTCCCATCGGCATTGATGAGGCGCTGAGCCGGCGGCGGCAGCTTGCGTGGCTGTTCGATGGTCATGAGGCCTTGCGCTCCTCAACGTCCATGGCGCCGCCGATGAAGGCCAGTTCAATGGGATCGCTGCACTGCAACCGCCACTGCACGCCGCGGCGATTGGTGACGCCGCACCGGAAGATATCGATTGGCACGTCCTGCCCCTGCGTGCCCAACTCACGGGTCAGCGGCTGCCCAAACGTGCGTCCGCCATCGAAAGACCACGAGATGCGAACCACTGGGTCGCTCTCGATCGGGTCGATACCTGCGTCGATACCTACGCCCGTCACGAAGTCGAAGCTGGCGCGCTTGATGAAGGCTCTGCCGGGGAAGCGGTGCGCCTGTACCGAGTGCAGTTCCCAGAGCAGGGGTTGATCGTCCTCGCGCTTCACTGTCGCGCTGACCTGAAAGACCTTTTCGCTGTCGCGGTCGAAGACAAACCACTTGTCCCAGGCGTTGACGCCAAACCGGCCGCGCCAGCGTTCCTCACCATAGGACGCGCGCTCATGCCAGTTGCCTGTGGATACGTCGTAGACCCAGGTCCAGTTGGGCCCGGTGAGCACCCAATAGGCATGTCCAGCGGTCACGAACACCGAAGCCTCCAGCGTCGTCACGTCCGTCACGGCTTCAATGAAGCGCTCCAGCTCGGGAGTGGAAATCTTGGTCGGCGTATAGCCTTCCTGCTTTCGAACGGTGTTGTCATTGGCGACATAGATCAGGTTGTCAGAGAACCCGGTTTCGAAGCCGGCAACCGCGTATGGCCCCTTGAGGCCTACGGGGATCACAGGACCGCGAGAGAAGGCGAAGCCAGTCGCGTTGCCGGCATTGCCGTAGAACTCGATGGAGGCCGCTCCCATCAGCAGCAGATCGCTGCCCAGGGCCACCGCGCGATAGAGCCCATCTGGATCCGCTTCAGCCGTGGTGAAATCTACCGAAGAGAACGTCGTGGCGTTGATGCCTGACTGATAAGCCTTTCCAGCCGCCGACGTGACGATGAAATAGCCGTCGATCCAGCAGATGGAGTTAACCGCAGGCAGGTCGCCATCGCTGAAATCCGAGACCGAGGCCGCGCCAGTGTTGATCTGCGACATGCCGGCCGAATGGACGATGAGCACATCCGGCGTCGCGGCCATGTTGCGGGCCATGAACACCGGCCCAGACCCCCCGACTGTGCCGGTCAGCTCCGTAACCACGTAGCTCGAGGTGACGGAATAGGCCTTGTCGCCAGAAATGATGTAGAGCACCGAGCCGACAAGCAGCGAACCGCGCGCTTCCGTCTCAATGGTGCTGAATGCGTGGGTGAGCCCTGGGGCCCGGCGCCAGATCACCTTGCTGCGGGAGCCAGGAGGCGCTGCCTCGGCGTAGCAGTTGATCAGCCGGCCACCATTCTCGGTGGGGTTGACGCCCGGCGCCGTGCTGGTGGGAAAGGTGATTTCCGGCATCAGTAGTAGTCCACCACCTGAGGCTGGCCGGAAAGCACGTAGAGGTTGAGCTGCCGCAAGCGGCTCTCAGCCAGCAGGCGGGTTTCCTCGCTGGGAACGAGCCCGTATGGCCGCGACTTGGCATTGGCGAGGAGTACGGCGAGGTGCTCAAAGGCGTCCTCGTCGTACTCGTCAGGGTCGCCCCAGGCGTAGATATTGCGGGTTGCGAGGTCGCTCATGACCGGCTCAATAGCCTCGTCAATGACGGCCGTGTCTTCCGCCGAGGCGGTTTGGCCGGCACCGACAACGCCAAGCTCTTCAAGAGCCCGGCTGATAAGCTGCTGACGGGATTTCATGAGCGGCCTCGCAGGTTATTCGGACGGAGCCGTCTCGACGTAGGAAGCCTTGTCCTCAGCACTGAGCTGGTTGAAGGCCTCGGCGTCTTCCTTGGTCAGGCCGCCAAGAACTTCCTCGTCCTTGTCGCCACGCATGACCGCATACGCACCGCGGCCTCGATGCACCGCCCTGAGGTCGCTGTCGCCATCGGGCTTGTCGGCTTGGCCAGGCGTTACCTTGGCGGGGCCGGGTTCCGGCTGGTCGGCCACCGGCTGAACGACTGGAACCACGGGCTCGGGCGACGTATTCAGTTCCGCCGAGCCGCTGCCAAGGGCCGCGCTGTCGCGTTCGGCTGCGGTACGCACGATCGCTTCTTTCGGGATAGGTCCGGTCACCTTGAAATGCGGGTGACCGGAGAACTTGCGCAGATGAGCGGCATTAGTCACTTCCACCGGCTTGCCGCCGATAAACTCATAGCCGTACTGCGTGGTGCTATCGGGAAGCGCGTCGTCCGGCGCTTCCTTCGGGGTATAAGTGACTTTTGCCATGATTGGCTCCTTAGTTCAGCGTTGCCACGTACTGCACGATGACCCACGCCACGCCGGCAGTGGCGTCGGCAACGCTCTGAGCAGGAGTGCACGTCACGGTGTGCTCCACAGCGCCCTGGATGTTGGTGGTTGCAGCCAGTTCATCGAAGGCGATGAAGCCGACAGCCGCCAGGGTCAGGTCGGTAGCGTAGGCATCATCATCCGTGGTCGCGCCGATGAAGCCAACATCGAGCAGATCGGTGCCGGAACTGTTGAACGCCGTTACGACGTGCACGCCACCACCGATGACGCTGGCGCCGGCCGGGATCTTACCCACGGTGACGACAGAGCCGAAGTCAGCGAACGTGATGCGCTTCGCGAGCGTCTGCACGTTCTGGTAAAGATCGTTCCGCGCGGGAACAGTGTTGTTGAGAGGCATCTCGCCTGCTCCTTTCAATCAAATGAGGGAATGGGGCGACGTTGAGCCGCCCCTACAGGGATCAGGCGTCCAGCGGAGCCGAGAAGAAGCCGGTGACGACGCCGAGTTGCTTCAGCGCGGTGCCGCTCATCGGGTGCTTCTTGAACATCTTGGCGATACCGTATGCCATTTCGACGCCGACGCCCTTGATGAAGTCGTAGTCGTCTTCCTTACGATACGTGTCGCGGGGGCGCTGGCCCCAACCAACCACCAAGGACTGCTGGCCGCACAGGAACACCGGCTCGACGCGCGAGGAGGTGTCGCCGGCAGTGGTCAGCGAGGTCCAGACGTTGGTCACGTAGGACGAGATTTCCGGCACTTCACGGACGATGACGCCGTTGTACAGCAGGTCGCCGTCCTGGAAGAGCGGGTTGTTGTCCATGCCGCGGCCTTCACGGGCGCGAGCACTCATGTTGATGGTTTCCAGAGACGCGGCCAGATCGCGGAAGGTATTCGAGCCCGCGAAGGCCACGTAGTGCTGGTACCCATCATCGAGGGTGAACGGCGTGATGGCGGGGTCGGCCTGCGACGCGCGGCGCTTCAGCAGGGACAGCGATCCCTTGACGAAGCGGTCGTTGGTCGTGTCGATCGTGCCGAGCGCGGTAGCGTGGGTGGCGTTGTAGTTGCCAACCGCGTTGCCATACAGCACCCGGTCGCTGTTGCTGGCGTTCCAGGTGTTGCGCTCCGCCGCAGTGGCTGCTTCGTAGAGGATGCCGTTGACAGTGGTATCGTCGTTGGACGAAAGCGTCTCGGACGGGATGGACATGAGCGCTTCGATGATGTCGTCGCGCTGACGCTGCTTGCCCCAATCGCTGAGAAGCGGCTTGGCGGCGCCGAAGATATCGGCGGACTCCTTGCGGCTCTCCGACTTCTTGGTGACCACGGCGTGACGGGCCCAACCAATGCGGAGCCGCATGCCGTAGTTGTCGATGTTCTCCTCGTTGCCGACGAGGGTGCCCGAGCCGACGCCGCGGCCCTTGAGCCGGGTGACGACGGGAATGTTGAGCTGGTCACCGCCATCCGCCATCTCTTCCGTCGTGCGGATGATGGCATTCATGGAGGTGCCCATGTACGGCGAGAACATGTTCTCCCGCACGAACTCGCGCCAAAGCTGGCGACGGTACTTCGTCAGCTTGTTGTTGGCTTCAACGGTGGTCATAGCCATCGGAATGATCCTTGAGGGTTAGCCCCTCGGCCGGCACTCAGGCTCGGCGGCGAGGCGCGCTGAGGACTTCGTCAAGGCTCTCGTCGCGTTCCGGTGCGGAATGACCCGCAGGGATCCGGC
>Ga0247824_10000517_pt1 | contig 19260 bp, 12 predicted proteins | sample 13C_PalmiticAcid_FD_194412 | JGI IMG/M metagenome (GOLD analysis project Ga0247824, IMG submission 194412) | Soil microbial communities from agricultural site in Penn Yan, New York, United States - 13C_PalmiticAcid_Day48 | ecosystem: Environmental > Terrestrial > Soil > Agricultural land... | reverse complement strand
CTCCCAAATCATCAGCAAATGCTTCCACGGCCGGCACGGGCGCGCCTACCTCCTCGCCCCTCCCCCTCCTCTTCCTCCTCCCTCCACGTCTTCACGACGCACCTCTCTAGCTAGCACTACCTCCTCCGGCTCCGCAGCCAGAAGCACAAAAGAGAAAGACAGCGACGAGCTCGTCAACATCCGCGTCGGCCGCGCCGAGGAGCGCAACCTCGTCACGGGCCCGCACACAGTCGCCGACATTGCCTGCGCCGGGTGCGGCGCCGTCGTCGGGTGGAAGTACCTCGACGCGCGCGACCCCGGGCAGCGGTACAAGGTGGGCAAGTTCATCCTCGAGATGCGGCGGGTGGTGGGGTTCCAGAGCTGGGAGGACCTGGATGGGGATGTGGTAGATGTGGATGGGGCTGCGGATGTGGATGTGGATGGGGGTGGGCCTGTTGTTGTTGTTGAGGAGGAAGAGGAGGAGAGTGAGGAGAGTCAGGATGGCGAGGAAGAAGAAGAAGAAGACAGAGAAGAGGATGCGGTGGTGGTGTTTGACTCGGAGGACGAGGACGAGTGCGATGATATCTTTGCCGGCGTGTGGGATGCCAAGGTTGTGGCGAGGAGGCGGAGGAGCAGGGTCGGAGGTGGTGGCATGAGGCGTTACGGGATGGATTAATTTGGGGGCTTTTTTAAATGTGGGAGGAGGGTTTCCTAGAGTGAGAGGGCACGGGACAGGGTGAGTACAGCATGAGACTGGGTCAACAGACGGCGGAGGACATCGATACCCAGGGTAATGGCAGTAATGACAGGGCAGGGCAGGCAAGGCATGGGAATTAGGCAGTAATTTGGTAGGAAAACTAATGGCGTTGTGTTTCACACCTTTCTGCCATGCGAGTTCATGTGAGTTTGGCACAATAGTTATGGGCTGTGTCTGTATCGTCCTTGCAATTACGGAACCAAGACTGTCTTGACATCACTCGGACTGAGGCAACTGTGCCCCCCCTACCCGAGACTGGCCAATGCGGCAGCTCTCTCCACAGACCCCGTCCTCCACACCAGCTGTCTAGTTCATGGGCTCCTCGGCAACGTAGTGCAGGTAAGCACCCAGCAGCTTGATGCCCTCAATGTAGTTCCGCTTGTCCAGCTTCTCGTTGATCGAGTGGGCGCCGTCGTTGGAGCTGCCCATCGGCAGGAGCAGCACATTCTTGCCAGTGGCCTGCTCAAAGGTCAGGGTGACCGGGATGCTACCGCCTTCGCGAGTGAAGTCGGGCGTGACGCCCCAGACGCGCTCCGTCGCCTTGGCGGCGGCCGAGAAGTTCCAGTGCTTGGGGCTGGCAACCCACCACTTGCCGCAGTGCTGGGGGTACACCTTCAGGGTGTTCTTGGAGCCGAGCTTCTTGAAGACGTCCTCGACGTAGCGGCAGACAACCTCGTTGGTCTGTTCGATCTCCATGTTGGGCACCGTCCGGATCGAGAACTTGCCGATGACCTTGGCCGGAATCACAGTCTTGGCGCCGGGGGCCGAGAAGGCGCCCTCGATGCCGTGCAGCGAGAGCGAGGGATAGCGCCACCGAGCCATCAGGGTGGGCTTCTTGTCCTCGAAGATGGTCGTCTTGCTGCCGAGCGAGTCGTGGAGCGTCTCCATGGTGAAGGCGATGTTGTCATACAGACCCTCCTCGTCGGCCGTGACGGGGGCGACCTGCTCCATGATACCCGGGATCAAGATCTTGCCGTCCGTGTCAACCAGCGAGCCCATGACGCGCACCAGGTCGGTCATGGGCTCCTGCGCGGTGCCGCCAAAGACACCGCTGTGGAGGTCGGCACCCGGCCCGGAGACCTCGATGCTGTAGTAGTTGCACCCGCGCAGACCGTAGGTCAGGCAGGGCTTCTCGGTGCCGAGCCAGTAGTTGTCGCTGATGCAGACGGCATCGGCATCGGCAAAATACTTCTTGCCCTCCTCATTGATGAGGTCATCGAGACCGTCGGAGCCGTATTCCTCCATGCCCTCGAAGCACATGAGCAGGTTGACGGGGAAGTCGATGCCGGCGGCCTTGTGGGCCTCGATGGCGTTCAGCCAGCCCAGAACGGGCCCCTTGTCGTCAGTCGAGCCACGGCCCAGCATGCGCCCATCCTCCTTGACGGTCAGCTCAAACGGCTCCGTGTCCCAGCCGTCGCTCTTCTCGGCCGGCTGCACGTCGTAGTGCCCGTAGACGAGGATGGTTCGCTTGTTCTTGTCGTTGCCGTACCGGGCCAGCACCACGGGGGGGAGGTCGAGATCGGTGCCGTGCTGCTTGCCCAGGGGGCGCAGCTCGACCGAGGCGCCGAGCTTGGTCAGCTCGTTGGCGAGAAACTCGCCCATGCGGACGACATCGGGGCGGCGGGCGGCTTCGGACGAGACCGAAGGGATGGCGACGGCCTGGCGCAGGCGCTCAATGAAGGCGTCGGACAAGGAGTCGACCTGCTGGAAGTAACCGTCGAGCTGGGGTGCCATTTTGCGGGCCTGGTGGGTGCGGGTTGCGTCGCTGAGGTACGGGCGAGAGCTGAGGGAAGGCAGTGTCCGCGGCGGCCGGAGACTGCGTCGTGCGGATGGGACGTGGATGGTCGTGATCTCGCGGCACGGAACACGGCGGAGATTGAGAGCGAAAGGCTGTCTCGACAAGCAACGGAGGGGGTTACTCGAAGAGGTCAAATTCGGCGAGAGGAAGAGGGGAGTGCGGGGCATTGGGGATGGGTGAGGGTGACGCGTGGAGGGGCAGCAATTCTCAGCAAGGAAGGGAAGGTCAGCAGAGCTCAAGCTGCCGCTGTTGCCCGGGTTCTGGAGCTTATCGGGGGCCCCACTCGACACCAGACTCACCCGCAACGCGCTGGCTGTGGTGTAAAAAGACCAGCGGTCTGGTATCCCAACTCCAGCTGGTTGAACAATACTGCATCAAGGAGGGTCTAATTTGTATACTTTGTTGACACAGGAACAAATGTAATACATATCACCGTTCTTTCGCCCGAGCCTAACACGACTGCATGCTGGTGAGAGCGGTGCTAAGGGTTAGAGTCGCTGTGGAGTGGTGGGCGTCAGATGCTGACGGCTAGCGCCGGCTCCCATCCCTGACCGAAACTGTTTGCAAGTGGACCATCCAGCCCCAAGGACTGGTGGTACATTTGACAACCAGAGAAACTTAAGGTGAGTTATCAAGGTGTTGCCTGATTATTAAGAGAGACATCACTTATTTTTTTCAGTACAATGAGCCTATCATTGAGTTTTAGACTAAGCCAAGACGCAAGGTGCATAATGATTGTCATTGTTAGGTTAATGGCTGACTGCGTGGCCGGCGTCTCTTTCAACCGTGAGTCCATATTAGCGAGCAAGTGCGCCGAACTGGTTTGCTATCCCATCTCGTCCAACTCCGCCACAGGAGCTGCAGATTGGGCGTCGATTCTGGAATGAGACCTTTTAGCGTCGAAGCCAAGGGGCTGAGAGGCTGCGTGCTAGTGACAAAACACCACAAAAAGAAGCGGAGCGACGTAAAAACATAAAAACCCAGGCATCGCTGGTCACCACCGACCTAACTCCTGATCTGGCCCTTATCCGTATGAGGAACTCATTGCCTCGGGGTCGAAAGGTCAAAAAATAGGGGCTTTTGGGATTCAAAACGGGGCCTTCTTTGCCAGTGAGTGCAGTCCGTCTTGAGAAAACGGTGAACCCGGCTGTGCCGCAGCCGCCCAGGCCTGACATGAATCTGCGGCACAGCGGTCAATCGAGCACTGGCGGGGGACGGCGGGCATGGGCTCGGCGGTAGCAGCAGATCGCTATCGTCACGGCCGCCATCAACGAGGCCGAGGTCTCCAACGCAGGGGGCAAGACGATACTGCGCCTGTGGTCCGAGCTCAAGGCTCTGAGAAGGCAAGTCAAGGAACTCGAGGCTGGCAAAACCGACCAAACAACAGATCCGGGGCCTGGCTCGGGGTCTACCGAGGTAAGTACCGTGTCGGGAGCTCCTGGTTGCGTGTTTGGCTGAAAAAGAAGAAAAAAAAGAACAAGCAAGGAAGCAAAAATGTTGAACAGGCGCAGAAAGAGGAATCTTACCTCCAATCTAGCAGCAGCCTTCCCCTCAACCGCCCGGGGTTTGCCCAAGTCACTCCCACCGAGGATTTGAGGAGAGAGACATAGAGGTAGGTACTTGATGCAGGCCAGCGCCGCGACACGGCCAGTCGCTGCCCAAGGTCACCTATCTCGGCCCTTCGAACTAGTCTCGTCTAAAACCAACCTACCAGCGTCGCTCGCATACGAGGGGGCAATGGCCGAACCCGATAACCACAGCGGCTCTGAGACCAGCAGTCTACCCCGGAGCTCCTCGGCCGGCTCTGGCGCCTCCTCTCGCACTTCTGGCCGGCCCGCGATGACCACTTGGTGGTGTGGCAACTGCGGTCACCACAACCCGCACGATCCTGACCCAAACCAGGAGGATCCGGACGCCTGGCTGCCCGGGACGATCTGTGACCGCGTGTTTGACGACGGTACGTTTTGCCAGCATCGATTTTGCCTAGTCCAGGTGCCCGATCTCACCCACCGAAACCGAAACCGCAACCCACCCCCAATGCGCGACCACTCCGAGTTACCTACTCAAGGGCAGTGGTTATTCGTGTGAGCCTTCTTCGTTCTCTTCGACGTTTTCGTCTTCCTCGTCCCAGCTTCCAAACGTAGCAACACCTTCAACGCTGTCACGACCATCCCGCATCTCTGCTTGCCCTCGAACATTACGAGAATCTGTTCCTCAGCCCCGGACACGTCCGTTTTCTCCTTGATTCTTGGCCGCTCGTCCGCGTCAGCATCGCCGATGGTCACCCTCCCAATCTTTTGCCCACCGAAGTCGACTGGTCCGTTTCGACCAACTTAGGGGGACGTCGTCATTGTCAACTGAGATACATCAAGATGGAGATCATGACTCGATGTTGAGAGAAAGAGAGTAGTACACCTTCGTGACCTCGAATAAAAGAGACAGAGTACTGCGGATTTTCAGACCTCCCTCGGACAGCCGAGAATCGATCAGCCGCCATCCGCTGGGACTGAATCTACGACCGAGCGAACCAGATGCGTACCTTACCTTTACCTAATTGAAACGCTACCAGAATGAACGACTTTGTTGTAACATCTGTTTAGGTATCTTCGTTGTCTTGGGCATCATACATGTTGTGATGGGAAAAGTGTCAGGAAGCTCTCTTCGTTTTCAAAAGAAAAGGATTGCTTCGTTGTGGCTAAGTGTCTTGGAGTCTGGAGTCAATTTATCAGACTTTTGTTTTTTCTTTTATAAATATTCAAGCAAGAGATGGTCCGCGTAGGTGAGTGTATGTAATGCCAGGGTTCCATGATCACCATAAGGATCTACAGGTCGGCCTCTTTCACTTCGGACCGACAAGCAGCCGGCTACCCCTGCGACTCGGTCCGACTGACAACTTGCTTAGTTGTATTCAAGATCGGGAGCTTGAGTTTCTGGCGAGCGAACTCAACATGCATCTGATAATCGAATAGGCGTAAGCATAGACATGCAACTGAAACGCGAACTTCGTCCTCTCATCATGGCACACGAGGAAACTTGACAGCGGCATAGTTCCCCGTCATGTTTCCTGATTGCTAACCCCACCCAGTATGTCATGGTCAACGCACAAGCTCAGGGAGGAAATTGGCACCTTCTGCATCATGCGACCCATCGCTGCCTAAGACACCAGACAATAAAGCTCACCTCGCCGTCTCGCACCCCCGGGTCCAAGTGATACAAGCCGGCCGGTCATGCTCGATTTGGCAGCTGGTAGGATTCACCAAGCTCGCACCAACCAGAACATGTGGCGGCACAGCCCGCGACCGCATGAACCAGGAAATCCTGGCAGGAACTAGGAACGCAGCAAACAACCCCCCGACCCCTCGGTTTCTGGGGTTTGGCAAGTGGCATTCTCATTTGGGGCTAACGAAGGAGAGGGGTGAGCCAGAATGCTACTCGGCCAGTGCCCGATCCGGAAGGCCACCAGATAAGGCCCGGCAAATGACCCTTGTTGGATGGAACAACTGGCAGCACTGGCGCCCAGCTAAGCTCTCGGTGAGGGTGGGGTCTTGTTGGTGTCTGGTGGGGGTCTAGGGAACACTGCCTTGATGCAGGAACGAGCCTTCGGATGCTCTGGTCTTGGTTCACACATGCAACTGAGGTGGTTCTGACAGAGGGGGATGCCACAATCAACTCAAAACACCCCATTTCTTGGATTTCTGCAGTGGAATCTGGACAACCCGGTTCCCGGGACGGGAGGGGCAAACAAGGTTGAACTGTTTTAATACACTTAATGTCATATGAAAGGGGTTCAAGTCGTAAGTTGCAAGTGAATAGAAGGTGTGGGAGATACCGCTGCTCTATCACGCGAGTTCTCCCACTGCACGTACGGACAATACTACCTGCCCACCTTGTTCTCGCCCACCCCTCCGCGACCCATGCCTGAGCTGTTTCGACTCACCTCACTGGCCAACCACCACCGGGTCCCGACTTGGCCGATCGGCACTTGCTCCCCATCCTTCACCATCTTCTCCACCACCCCCCACTTTGGCTGAGCGACTCCCGAGGCATCGCTTCAGTTGCCGATCGATTGTGGGTCAATGTGATGGTGCCATACCTGGTCTGTCCTGACGATGTTACATTGAGATATGGCGTGCATGACCAATGGCCTACCCCGGATCTTTGATTGCCGCTCTCGGTCGTGATCTGTTTCACAGCCCGTTCGTCCGTCGCTTGAATACCCCGGTATTGCAGGGCAGATACAATCTGCCCACGGACTGATCTTGACTCAAAGAAAGGGGTCGTCTCTCGAAGCCTTCCAGAAGGGAAGAGAAAGGCTGCACTAGAACACGGGGCGACCGGGGTCAGTTCCGCTGCGGCATGATGGGCACCTACTCGGAGCTATTTCTCCCTTCCCATGGACGTTTCGCTGCTCATTTCAAGGAACATGAATTGTGTTTTGTGTTTGCTGCTTGAAACAGACCGACAGACCCACAGCTCTCCCTCAAATCTCTGCGTCGATGGCATTCCCAGCTTCCCCTTGAGCGGGCTCCCCGTCTGGTGTCCGCCGCTCAGCCGACCCATGGCACATGGCTTGGTCAGATCCCCTTACCCAGCCACTGGCCATGGTGGTACTTGGATCTGTAATGTGCCTGCTCGAGTTACACTGGAGGGTCAGGCCTGCATTCCTACGTTCAACGGCCCCCTGCCCATCCCCAGCCCACACATGTCGCATCGTACACCCCTGACTTCTCGCACCAAAGATCGACACCTGGCGAGTTAAGCCTGTTATGTCAGGTACTGTGCCGGACCCTCGACGGCACGTCTACGGACGTTTGCTAATGCTTGGCGCATCCGACGTGCGGCGTTGCTAATCCCCGAACGTCAGGTCGCCCCCCTCCGCACACGAGTGCAGCTCCTTAATCGGCTCGGGAGCACCCGCTCGACTGCGCGGAACCCAGCCCAGCGCCGGGAAAGAGCCCGAACCGGGAAGGTGTCTCGCTTTCGGCCTGCCGTTTCATTCAACATTGTCAAAAGAGGCGCCGAGAGCCCCTTAAGGTCTTGGGTGATATCACCAAATCACACCAAAACCGCTGAACACCGCCTGCCGCAACCTATCACATTTGGCCTGGGGTCGACCTAGATGGCTCTCCTTCTATGTGTCGAAAACGGCAGGTCACCAGGTCCTCCAAGATGTTTGGGGGCACAGGACTGGAGACTATCCTCCTGGTGTGAGATGGAATCAAGTTAAATATTTCGTGCTCCCCCGACTGTCGTGTCTGACTCTCAACACCAAGGTCAGCAACAGTCAACATCACATCCAAGGCCCTCCTTCCAGTCTTCAATCGTCAAGATGCACTTTTCCACCGCCCTTCTGGCACTTCTGCCCGCCGCTCTCGCGGCCCCCACCGCCGAGCCCCTCGACAAGCGTGCCCCGATCATCTCGGCCAGGGCTGGTCACGTTGTTCCCGGAAAGTACATCATCAAGCTCAAGGAGGGAACCAGCGACGATGCTCTCGAGGCCGCCGTCGGCAAGCTTGGCAAGAGCAAGGCGGACCATGTCTACAGGAACCGCAAGTTCAAGGGGTTCGCCGGCAAGGTTGAGGCCGCCCTTCTGGAGGAGCTCCGGGCTCTGCCCGAGGTGAGCACAAGACTGAGAGTCTCATCTGGCGAAACGCCCATTTACTGACCATGACAAACAGGTCGAGTATGTCGAGGAGGAGGCCATCTTCAGCATCAACGCCTATGTGTCGCAGACTGGCGCCCCCTGGGGCCTCGGCCGCATCTCGCACAAGGCCAAGGGGTCTACCACCTACGTCTACGACGACTCCGCGGGCGCTGGCACCTGTGCCTACGTGATTGACACGGGCATCTACACTGCCCACTCGGTATGTCAATGAACACTCGAACGAAGTGCCTGGTTGTATGTACCCTGCTGACTTTTCCGACCCTGAACAGCAATTTGGCGGGCGCGCTACCTTTGCTGCCAACTTTGTTGACAGTTCCAACACCGATGGCAACGGCCACGGCACCCACGTTGCTGGCACCATTGGCTCCAACACCTACGGTGTTGCCAAGAAGACCAAGCTCTATGCTGTCAAGGTTCTCGGATCTGATGGCTCTGGCACCACGTATGTCGACCCCCGGCGTCTGCCCGAGGTCATCCACGATGCTAACAAGCTTCAGCTCTGGCGTCGTTGCCGGCATCAACTTCGTCGCCACTGATTCGGCCACGCGGAGCTGCCCCAACGGCACCGTCGCCAACATGTCTCTGGGTGGCGGCTACTCGGCCTCCATCAACAGAGCCGCGGCGGCCCTCGTCGACGCCGGCGTCTTTCTTGCCGTTGCCGCTGGCAATGACAACGCCGATGCTTCCAGCTACTCGCCAGCCTCCGAGTCCACCGTGTGCACCGTCGGTGCCACCGACAGGAACGACGCCAAGTCCAGCTTCTCCAACTACGGCTCTGTCGTCGACATCCAGGCTCCGGGCAGCAGCATCCTGAGCACCTGGATTGGCAGCACCTCGGCTACCGTAAGTACAACAGTGTCCCCCGTTTTCCGCGAAGGTCCTCTTGCTGACATCTAAATTTCTAGAACACCATCTCCGGCACCTCGATGGCCAGCCCCCACGTCGCCGGCCTCGGCGCCTACCTCCTGGCTCTGCTCGGCAAGAAGTCCCCCGCGGCCCTCTGCTCCTACATCAAGAGCACTGCCATCTCGGGTTCCATCACCGGCCTTCCCAGCAGCACCACCAACAAGCTTGCCTTCAACGGCAACCCCTCTGCTTAAGGTTGAGGGCTTGATTCAGGGGGTCGATACGAGGTTCAGTGTACGGATGCTACAATCTACTGCGGTGCTTAGTATTGGCTAGGCTTCGTCGGTCAGGGCAGCGAGCAAGACACAGAACGAGTTTGGGGGCAGTCTATGAGCGACAACAAGGAGAGATGTTGCCCTTGGACGGGAGAGGCTCCAGGAGAAAACGATTGGGGTTCCCTTTGATGAAAACAGGGGCCTCATGGGGTGGGTTTCATCCTTCTTGTCCATAGTCTTTGATTGATTTTATAACTTTGCCTGCGCGATTGGTTTGGCCAACCATCGTCTTGCTTTTTTAGAGAGGAGCGGAATGAGAGATCATGATTTCACCAGCAACTGAACACGAGACATGAGAAAATCGCCCCCTGAGATAATCGCCCCATGTGACTTGCAAATAGATACCTAAATGGACGTAGAGGAGTGGTTGCCAGCACTCAGACCGCTCACATAGGTTGTCCATTTGCAAAACAACAAAGAGCTTACCCCTTTCCTTTTCAGGCTTGCCGTCAGTCACTATTGTCCTCCGGTGCTCGAGAGGTAATTCAAGAATGCTGTGACCTGGAAGTCATCATGGATAGATTTTAACCAGTCATCCTCTCTCCCAAGTCCAAGGCGGTCCTAGCTGTCTCCACTGTCGCCCGGGATACCAGGTCAAAAAGTCAGGGGCAAAAGTTAACGATCCAAACGTATCGACGTGGGCCTGATTCGAACAGACGCTCCCGAAGGAACAAGATTTCTAGTCTTGCGCATTAGACCACTCTGCCACCACGCCCGATGAAAGTCAACGTTGCAAAGATACCAATCATAGTCGGCCAATGATTGGGCATGGTGCCGACGTGATCCGGTGCCGGCGAAAAGCGGGGGTTTCGGATTCTGTTGACGAGAACTTGGCACTTAACCTCAATGTATGAGGGTCAAATCAGCTTACGAAAGGCCATCTGTCTCTGTCCGAATGGACAGTCATAACTACTTTGCCGAAATTGAACGGGACCGTGAAGATGAAAAGGCGCGAGATCGCGAAGCAGCTTTCGGCCATGAGACGTACATTGGCCGCTCCACTAGCTATTGGTTTGAGACGGAACGAGATGGAATCATCTTAGAAAGCGACAAACACGTACGTCTTTCAGCTCGGATGTAACCGCAGTTCTTGGCTTAACGGGCTGCCTCTGTCTTGCTATTACAGGAGAGAGAGGAATTCGAACGGGCGAGGAGGGAGCAAGAACGCGAACGCACCGAGGTGCAGCGACGCGATGCCGACGACGACTGGATCCAAGTCTTGGACAACAACTTTGCCACGGCCTTTTTCGACGGACTCGAGCGCTTCACTCATGGCAGGGTTCCTCAATATCGCAGCACTTACTCTACCGGTCTCTGCAAACGATGCACAACATTTAGAGTCGATGTGGACGTGCGCAAGGTGCTGAAGCCGTGTTTTGCATGTCGACTACTCCCATGGCGGTCCACGGCGGTCAAGGAGAGACTTGGGTTTCTCGCAGCTCCATATCTGAGGGTGTGCATGCCTCCTGCGAGTAGGAAAGACGCACACCCCGATATACAGATCGGGTTTCCAGTCCTGCCGGGACCACTTTCTCAGATCCGAGTCGACCTGTTCAAGCAATGGCTTCAAGCTTGCGACCAGTACCATCCCATATGCCATCGAGACTACGGCCGATTTCGGGACTCCAGCCAAAGGGATAGCGAAGAGGAAGCGTTATCAAGACTGCCCACCAGAGTCATTGACATCGACTTCGGGACCAACTTGCGCCTCAAAGATTTTAGCAACGTTGATCGTTACAACGAAGATGTTCGGTACATCACTTTGTCCCACTGCTGGGGCAAGCTTCCCGATGAACGCAAACGCCAGTATTGCCTCACAACCGACAATATCAACCAGCGATTTAACGACAGCTTCTCCATCGCCGAACTGCCCAAGACCTTTCGCGACGCCATCATCATGACCCACAGACTCGGGATCCGCTACCTATGGATTGACTCCCTCTGCATAATCCAATACGGTGACAATCTGGCCGACTGGAGGAAAGAAGCCGTGCGCATGGAAACCGTCTTCCGCAATGCCTACTGCACCATCGCCGCTACGGCCGCCAAAGATTCAGACACAGGTTTCCTCCCCCCTGACTCTGATCCACAACGAGCCTCCACCTCGTCGACCTCCTCACCAGAGTACCTATCCCTCCACTCCCCCCACGGCCCCGTTCACATCAGCCCCGTCGCCGACGACTTCGAAACAGACGTCAACAACGGCCTCCTGAACACCCGCGCGTGGGTCCTCCAGGAGCGCGCCCTATCAGCGCGGACTATCCACTTCACGACCTCCCAAGCCTACTTCGAATGCGGCCACGGCGTCCGCTGCGAGACGCTGACCCGGATGCAAAACTCAAAGAACCTGTTCCTCAGCGACCCCGACTTCCCCCGGTCTCTACGGCTCCGCGCCGGCCGTGATCGGGTCCTCCTCTTCCAGGACCTGTTCAAGACGTATTCGAGGCTCGGCATAACGGTGCCAACGGATAAATCGCTTGCCATCGCGGGCTTGGAGAAGAGGTTGGCCGAGGTGTTTGGCACGAGGTGCTGCTTTGGGGTGGTGGAGAGGTACCTACATCGGAGCTTACTATGGGAGAGGTCGAGGGAGGAGAAACAGAGAAGAGAAAATAATAAAGGTAGTGTGGGTAGGATTACGTATCCCGAGGGCAGCGAAGTCCCGTCTTGGTCGTGGATGGCTTGGGAGCGGGGTGTGGATTATCTGGACATTGACACCCAAGGGGTGGAGTGGGATCAAGATGTCAGCCTCGCGGAGGATGGCAAGACGTTGAGAGCGAGGGTGAGACGATTCAGTAAGAGTTGTCGGACGGAGAGGAATGACTCTTGTTCGGTTGTTGTGTTTGAGGATGGAGCCAAGAGGGGTGATTCTGGATGGATCCGGTTTGATCGGAAAAGGCGAGTTCATTTGCGCAAGCATAGGTGTGTCGTTGTTGGGAGGGAAGAGACGTCATACCGTCCCGGTTTGCTTGCTCGTTCGCGGGATGGGTGGGATTACTATGTTTTGGTTGTAGCGCAGGTTGAGATAGGGGGGCGGAGGGTGTTTGAGAGGATTGGCGTCGGATGTATTCCAGTCGGGTGCATTTCGTTTCGTGGGTCTGAGAGGGTGACAGACACAATAGTTTAACTGTTGATTGCTTTCAGATGTCGCTGCCAGAATTGAACAGGTTCAGGGTCACAGATGGGAAGCGGTTCTTCGCGCGTTTGGTTTGTTTTGCTGGCATGTGACTAACTAGGTAACTAAGGTACTTGTTTGATTCCACCGAGGCACACAACCAGCCCCCATCTCAGTGTGGTCTTTCACTCAAATGCGTCAGGCACTTTTCTCGCTACGCGAAACTTAGAACACCCCATCCCCGTCGTGAAACTGGCACCGGACCCCCATCCACAATCACTCCTTGAACGGGGTAGCGGCAGGGAGCGTCGTGGGAGTGTCGCGGACCTTGGTGTTGATGAGATGCTCGAAAGAGGGAGACCACTCGACGCGGGGGTTGTAAGGCTCAAAGTCAAAAAGATAGCCAAGGGTGCGCAGGATTGAGGTGGCTGAGTACGAAACAACCTGACCGGCAGCGTTGGCACGCTTCTGCTCGACAACACCCTTGCCGACCCAGGGGGAGATGAGAAGAGTCGGGATGCGGCCGCCGAGACGGTTGAAGTTGAAGGTGTAGGAGCCGCCGTTGGGAGTGGAGGCCGTGTAGGTCAGGTTGTCGGGGCTGGGGGCGAGCGGGGGAGGGACGTGGTCGTGGAAGCCGCCAGTCTCATCGAAGCTCAGAATGAAGAGGGTCTGCTCCCACTGGGGGCTGGCACGGAGGGCTTCATAGACCTGTTTGATGAGAGCCTCGCCAGCCGAGATCAGGCCGGCCGGGTGCATCGAGGTGGTGCCCACGCCGCAGCACGATGGGTTGAGGAAGCTGAGCGAGGTGAGGTTGCCGGCCTTGGCGTCGACGTAGAATTGCGAGAGGTTCACAATGTTGCCGGTGAGGCCAGCGTCGTAAGTCGACTGGAACCAGTTGGCTTCGGGCCCGGTACCACCGGCAGGGTCATGGTAGTTCCTCCACTTGTAGCCGCGCTCCGTCAGTGACTGGAAGATGTTGGTCTTGTTGAACCCCTTGGCCTTGAAGCCGGCATCGTTGGTGCCGTGACCGTAGGAGCTGCCAGACACGAGGGCAATGCGGTTGGGGTTGGTGGGGCCGGGAACGGCTGAGTGCCAGTGGTTGAAGGTCACAAAGTTTTGGACCAGCTGACTGAGGACCGGCACCTGCGCCTCGGTGTAGTAGTTCATGACCTGCTTTGCCAGGGTGGTGCGATTGACCTTGGAGCCGTACAGACGGAGTTGCTCCTGCACGAAACCCTGCTGGGTGGCCGCCAGCTTGCCGGACGCGATGGCGTCATTGTCCGGCGTGAAGCTGCCGTAGAACTGGAGGTTGTTGCCGTAGATGGCGTGGTCCGGGTCGTTGGTGATGGAGTCAAAGTCATTGGCTTCGGAGCAGACCTTGCCTTCGGCCGAGTTGGTGAGGTTGTAAGGATTGCAGAAGGGGCCGCTGTTGATGGGATTCTCGAGGCCCTTCAGTTTCTGGCCACCCAGGACGTTGTCGAAGGAGCGGTTCTCCATGACCAGAATAACGACGTTCTTGATGTGAGCCTTCAGGTTATCAACCGCGCGGGGGTGGCCGCCGGGCTTGGTTGGGCAAGCCTGGGTTGCAGCCGCAAAGGCCAACAGGCCGTAGAGCGCAGAGGGGTGCATCTTGAACGGGAGCGAGCTGGGGCTTCTGTGAGGAAGCCAGAAATAGACAACAAGGAAGTCGCCCGGTGGCTTGAGATGTGTTGGCACGCTGAAGTCCTGCCTTCAATGACAGCAGAAAAGAGCCATCGGCAACTTTATATCTGGACGCTCAAAGAACCAGGTATCTACCAGACTTTACAGGGTCGGCCTTCTCGCTTTCGGTTTTCTCGCCTTCGGCGTCCCCCAGCGCCGTCACATCGAGCCCACGTGCTGGAGCTTGGGTTATCCGCAAGAGCAGACAACCTTAAGGTTAGACAAGCTAAAACCAACTTCCAATTCCAAGCCGGCGTTGGCATGTGCACGGGAGGACCGGGCGGGTGTCGGGGTGGGTAAGGTAGCTAGGTGTAACCTGTTCTGCCGGCATCATGGCTTGGGGACGCGGTTACATGCACGACATGGACCGTGGACGTCTCACGACACAGAGGCGGCGAGAAGCCAAGCAATCTCCCCAATGGAAGCTGTCCTTAGCAGCACGCAAGCGGTTGAGCCATGGCCCATCAGTCTCGGACTCTCGGTCGCCCGATTCAACCGCATACAAACGCTGTCAACCGGCCCAAGGTACATACAGCGATAGTTTGTCGATCACAATGCGCCAGCGTATGCGATTGGGTGTCTTGACTTTATGGTGGGCCGCTGGGGCACCAGGAACCCGGGGCCACTTACACATGTCCCAGGCACTAACATGATGCTAATGTCGCGGTACCTGACTGGCCTTGGCACGAGGTTGTTTCTTGGCAACTCATTGGGCCATTGAGAATTTGAAGCTCCATGCGGATACCCGGATACCATGGACTGTTTGGCGGCAATGCAGCACTTTCCGCTGTTCCCGCCGTTCGCGGTCATTAAATCAAGCAGAAAAGCAATGTCCTGCCTGTTCTGTCACCGAGACGCGGACTGGGATCCCATCTCACAACATTGACACACGCCGCATGGTCACTCACCCGCCTGGCCCATTCTCCCTCGCTCATGGGCCGGCGATAACGTTGGCTTCTCCCATCAAAGCTGATGATCCTCTCAGCAACTGAGATGGCCAATGCCAGTTCATGTCTTGAGCACATGCGTGAGAACAGGCACTTCTCGCAGTGAAAAACCTTGAGCACATGGGCGCACCCGGGCAAGAGAAAAAGGATTCGGTTTCGGGAACTCGACAGGATGCTGTTGGCTTCAAGCGGCGCAATGCGAAACCGAGAAAATTTCGCGGCTTTTAATTCATCATCTCCACGAGCGGTCGCGTGAGTGACTGGAGTGCTACACATCACACAGCCGGACCTAGACTTCGCTGCAACATGTCGCGACGACTCGGATGGCGTCCTCTTCTGGAGACGCTGGGCCTGCAACCAGAGAACTCCCGCCGCCAACCCTCACCTTCTGGCTTGGACTCGGAATCCCTCCCTCTCTACTCGGCTGTCGCCGACAGCGAGTGTTCAGCTTCCACTACGACACCGACCAACTTCCCCTCCCTGGGTCCCCATGACCCTTCACCCTCCTCTTCAACCCTGCGGGTCCTTGTCCGGCTCCCGACACTCGGTCGTTTCTTCGCCGATTTCACTCTCGGCTTTGCCGATGGATTGACGGTGCCATTCGCCCTGACCGCTGGTCTCTCGTCTCTCGGCCACACAGACACGGTCATCTACGCGGGAATGGCCGAGATCTGCGCGGGGAGCATCAGTATGGGCATTGGCGGCTACCTGTCTGCTCGCGGCGAAGTGGCTGCTGCAGCACCCGCAAAGCAGATGGATGACTATGAGAATGCCGTCGAGGGTGATATTGGCGTCCGGGACGAGAAGGGTTTGCCCGCGTCTGACGACGTTATTGCACGCTACCTCAGTCCGCTCGACCTGCCGTTCCAACTGCGTGAGGCGGTGACACAACACATCCATTTTTGCTCTGGCGTTTTGGAGGCCTTGAAGAAGCAGGACACTAAACAGCAGGGCGAGGACGAGAAATTGCCATCACCGCTGATGGCTGGTTTATCCGTCGCGGTTGGCTATCTTTTGGGCGGCATGATACCGTTATTTCCTTACTTCTTGGTGAGCGAAGTCAAGGACGGCATGATGTGGAGTTTTGTAACGTGTGCCGTGGCGCTATTTGTGTTTGGTTTCTGCAAAGACTTTATGCTGAGTAGCAGCTCACGGCCTGGTGTGGTCGAGGGGACGAGCAACAATGTGCGGTGGACTGATGTACGACGCAGCGCTTGGGAAGGTACCCAAATGGTCTTTCTGGGGAGTGTGGCGGCGGGCGCCGCAGTGCTGTGCGTGAGAGCATTCGAGGGCTTCAGAGTAGATCAGACTGAGCACAGTTGATAAGTGAACCGATGGTACTCCGCCGGATTTACCAGTCAAGATGACATGTGACAGGTACCATCATGCCCCCGTTGCCGTTCTGCAAAGACCACGGTCACTCGAAGAACTTGATGCAGTCATGGAGAAGGGTGGGCCTGGTATCTGGGAACAAGGACGGTGCCGAGAAGCCTAGATCCTAGAGTAATGCCGAATGAGCTACAGGTAGCTTGCGTGATGACCGGAGTCTCGGATAGACTTTGAATGGTACTCGGAGTCACGCCATCGGGGCGTGATGCCTCAATCTTTATCTCGACATCACAAGGCTCCTGCTTTGGGACTCCAACTTGCCCACATTGCTCATTGAAGGGGATCCCGACACACTTGGCGGTGGACTACAGAACCCTGTAACTTACATGGAATTCGCAAGTCTTGATCCAATAACTTTTCTTTGTCCACTTGTGTGACCTTGACACCAGCAAGAGCCCTTTGTGAAAGGTGAGCCAGGCGATCAAGTGACACACCAGAACCGGTGACTCAATTCCATCGTTATCAGATGCCAGGTCGATTCAAGTACAAAAGTCAAGTCTTGGATCTGCTTTTCACTTTTCTCGGCACGCCTTTCTGAAGTCGGGCAGCGGTATTTTGAGCCCCGGATATCCAAAACGCCTACTATGAGCCAAGACAGACCAAGATATCGCGATGAGATTCTCAAGGTAGAGTCATCTAGACTGACGGAAGGAGTCATCCACAATGGGAACAGAGCTCACCAGGTCTCAACTGATTAGATGATGTTTGTCGCTGGCGAGAGGGGAGAGCCCTCGATCGAGACAACCACGCTCGTCGAGAACATTGTTCGCGGGCAGACAATACACATGGTAAGATGCAGAGCCATAAACGTCAAAGATAAAACCGCTTACCTTTTTACAGTTGACTGTGGCAGGAGAGTTGGCAACCCGTCGTGGACAAGCCAAGTTCACCACAAACGACATCCTTTTCCAGGTACGGCACGACCCCGGCCGTCTCGCCCGACTCCGGAACCATATGCGGTGGAAGCAAATCCGTAAAAAGGCGAAAGTAAAAGATGACGACGCGGCCGACGGCATCGACTCGGATGGGGTGGGTGATCTGGTAGAAGACGAAGATACAGGTCTTGACGCCGCAGTCGATGCACAAGCCGACTCCGACTCCGATTGCTCTACCCGTCAACCCAAACGTTCCAGCAGAATGGAACCTCGCGGCCGGGAAGTGCGTATCCCACCACTTCCATGGTCAATACTCTCCATGTTCCCCGGTGCCTCGGACATCCCCTTCCTAGCAGCCCTAGAGGAGAACCTGAGCTGCAGAGACGAAGAACCCGACCCTCTTCCGAGAAACAGCACCAACCCCTGGCTTCTTGCCCGTCTGATAAAGAATGACAAACGAACCCGCGAGATGACAGCCAGCGAGTACACTACTTGGTCGGAATGCAGATCGGCATCGTTCACCTACCGCAAAAAAAAGACATTTCGGGAGTGGTGCGGGCTGGGTGTCATAGCCGACCACAGAGCCAAGGATGATGTGCTGGAGATACTGGGGTTTTTGACAAGCGAATGGGTGCAAACACTGACGGAGGAGGCGCTGATCGCGAAGGAACAAGAGGCGAGAGCGTTAAAGTACGACAATGTCCGCCAGAGAGCTAGGGCCAAGAGGAAGGTTGATGACATGGATTCTGGGCCGTTTTGGATGGGGGACGACCAAGACACCGCCAGCGACGCAACACCAAAGACCCCAATTCAGCCGCGGCATGTAAAAAGGGCGTTTGATATCCTGCAGATTCCACCAAAAAGGTACACAGCAATGATGAACGGAACGCGGTTGCGGGAACGCAAGAGACTGAGGATATTCTGAGGCAGACTTATCAACGCAACCAAATAAATACAAACTACCAGACCTCTTGACACTCGTTGTTACCAACAGAGGAGCTGTGTAAGTCTCGGAGCTGAGGAACGTGTTAGCAGTCCAGCGAGAGGGTACCTACCTTGCCTAGGTAGGTAGCTACAATCCACCAGAGTGTTTGCGTCCTCCTCGGAATTACTCGGCTTCTCCACGGAAACACGATATGTAGGTGATTCTCCGGTTTGTCAAATTCTTCAACTCAACGGTGTCTGCTGATCGGCTAGCTTTGTGATCATTGCAATTGCTTCCACGGTCGATGTCCCGTGACTCCCGGGCACTCTCCATAGGTAGTCCACCTTTCAACCAAACAACACGGTAGTTGTGGTACAGCTCGCCGCGTTGGTGTTTCTCGCAAAGCCAGGGAATCATCTAATAGGTGGAAACGCAAGATGACACCGTTGCCAGCCGTCTAGGGCTCAGACTTCCGAGCAGCCTCGGGTGTAATGTTCTTCGGATCCCAAACTCCCGACGCCTCTCGGGACTTGTTGTCGCGGATACGCAGGTTCCCCAACGGTATAAAGCAGGGTTTCGACATCGCCTGCGGTCCACTTCATCGCATTATTTTCACTCCAGCTAATTTCGAGTCTATCAGTTTCGCACACTCACATCGATCACCGTCACGACTCTAGTAGTTGGTCTTGTCTTACCTCCTAAGCCGCCATGTCGTCAACAACAGCGTCTAAGATCATTGCCCTCCAGCCTGGCGTCGAAATTCATGCCATCGTCTCTCAGCCCCTGGGACAGCTGCAGCCCTTGAAGTCACCAACCGTCATCTTCCTTCACTTCTGGGGCGGCTCAGCGGCCACTTGGTCACTCGTCAATCCCCTCATCTCAAAAACATATCCAACCATCGCCCTCGACTTCCGTGGCTGGGGCGCCTCAA
>Ga0247824_10000516_pt1 | contig 19283 bp, 31 predicted proteins | sample 13C_PalmiticAcid_FD_194412 | JGI IMG/M metagenome (GOLD analysis project Ga0247824, IMG submission 194412) | Soil microbial communities from agricultural site in Penn Yan, New York, United States - 13C_PalmiticAcid_Day48 | ecosystem: Environmental > Terrestrial > Soil > Agricultural land... | reverse complement strand
CCGGCAATGCTGGCGTGGCAGAAGGGGTAGGGATATCGGATGTTGAGTAGTGGTTCTTCTCTTCAGCTATCGTAGGTGGCGGCGGGAACTGGGGTGTGTGGGTAGGGGTTCTGGGAGAGACGTCTATCGCCGACTCGGGGGAGGAATCTGCGGCGTCGTTGGGCCACGGCCTGGCCGCGGAAAAACTTCGTCTCGGGAGAGCTGTTGCGGCAGAACCTGGTTCGATTGTCGAGGCGGTAGCGTCCGTTACCTCGGATTTCGCGACCCTAGAGCCTTCACCGCGAGGCGCCCTCACCGAGGGCGCCGGCCGCATGACAAAGGTTGCCTGGCTTGATGCTTTCGAGATCCTAGACTTGGACTCATGCTTGGATGTGGACCTCGAGACCCACGAGCCCCTGGATGAAGGCCTCGTATCCGGGAGATCTGCGTCCTTGACTGACACCGGGGTTTCTGGTCTCTTTTTCTGAGCCGACAGATCGGTCTCGGGTGGTGACGGTGGCCTGTCATCCTGGCGGGGTTCCTGCCGTGCTGTCGAGGTCTTGCGGGCGGCGGGAGGCGAGTCGGCCGACTTGGACCGTTTCATCTCGTTGCTGCCCAGGTCCGTGGTATCTGGGGTGAGCGGGTCCGTCCGCCGAGAAGCAGGCGTCGAGACATCCTCCTTGCTATGGAGTGCCTCCTTGCTGTGTGCCTTGCTGAACGACGGATAAGGGATGCTGCCCCGCTCGCTCGGCATGCCCCTCGACAGCTCCGGCACCAAGTCCGTCATGGACCTGGCCGCTACCGACCTGTCATCTAGGTCATCTCTGTCCATATCCTTCGTCTTGGGCCGCCGGTGTGATCGAGAATGTGTCTCGCTGTCGGTTGGCCTCAGCTTGGAGGACCTCGAAGATCGGTGGTGGTGGCGGTGAGAGGACGACAGGAGCGAGTCCTTATCCCGGTCGGGGTCGCGATCCCGATCTTTGTCCCTCTCTCTTCTCCGCTCCCTGTCCTTGTCTCTGTCTCTGTCCCGGTCGCGGTCTCTGTCCTTCTCTCGGTCGCGGTCTCGGTCCTTGCGCTCTGATTTGGATCGGTGTGGCTTGTCGCGGGGGCGGTCGTCGGCGACATCGACATCGCGATCTTTAGAGGACGGCATGCTGGACCATGTCAAGATAACTCACCCGCCCTGAAGACGGGAAAGTGCGGCTGCGATTACCGGACGCAGCACGACCGCACGCACAGTGTGTTGGGGCGCAGGCGGGAGCGGCGAGATGTTGGTTCGGCTTCGTCAATGCTGGGGACCAACCAGGGCCCTGTATCACCCTGGCAAGAACTTGGGAGCCTTGGAAGAGCTTCGAGACGCCGGCGATGGTACTTCCCGATGCGTAAGGGCTGGCTGGTTTATTATGGGAAACCGCAAAATGGTCGGCAGGCGGGGAGCTTTGACTGACTGGATCATGCCTAAAACCCGATCCGTTCCTTCCAAGAGTCACTGCCTTGCATGGTATTGGGCGGTGATGATGGCCATTGGGCAGCCGAGTGTGATTCGGCACGCGGCTCGGTCCGTATGGGCACTGTGTTGTCGACCTCCTGCTGTCGACTTGGCGTGTTTGTTTGGCTGGCGGGCGCACACCACAGTGTGGATTTCTGCAGGGCGCGACTGTCTGATGTGTTCGACGGGCCTGGCTCGAACCACTGCTGCCCAGTTCCTCCACTGCCCTGGCATTTCAACGGTCCGTTCCATCATCGGCATGTCTCACTCAACGGAAGCACCACGAGATTTTACGCGGTATCACAACACAACGGTAATTAATCTATCGGTTCCCCCTTCCCCAGCATGCGTTCCTCGATTTTCGTAGGTGACTCGAGAGGGGTCAACGAGATGGGAATTCCTTGGGTACCGACTCGACTCCTCTTTCGCCAGCAATGCACCGTCGCTCCAACGTTACGCGCTGGTTGCCCGCAGGATGCGGGTGAGGCGCCCAATCATGTTGCGGCTTCCAACCGCCATCCGGGAATAGAAACACCTGACGCAACGTGAATCTGTCGTGTCTGCCTCATTCACTTTTTTCACTTGAGAAGGTGGCATGTCCGATGAACCACGGGCTTGAAACCATTGCATTCTAGCGCTTTAGCTTGCGGCATGTCGCTCGCCTGCCGGCTCTATCGCATTCCGGAAGCAACCAAGTCTCGGCATCCTTCTTCATCCTCTCAAACCAAGAATAGACAGGAGCGCTGCGGCAGCTCTAAAGCATCAATGTCGAACACCAAACCCCGCATATGGAGGGATGGGCATCCCAGTGCTCACACAGCCACATACCCGCCAGCCACCTAGAACCTATCCAGGAGACCCTGGCTCTCGAGCAGCAGGATGATCTGGTGCACGATGGACCGCACGGACTGCTTCTCGCAGTCGACCACGAGGTCCGGCTTGGCGGGGGCCTCATACGGGTCGTCGACACCGGTGAAGCCCTTGATCTCTCCGGCGCGGGCCTTTTGGTAGATGCCCCTCTTGTCCGTCTTCTCGCAGTATTCGAGCGGCGTCGCCACGTGGACGAGGTAGAAGTCGCCGTACTTCTCGACGAGCTCGCGGGCGTGCGCTCTCGCCTGGTCAAAGGGGGCAATCGGCGCCGCGATGACGGCAGCACCGGACCTCGTCAGCTCCGAGGCGACGAAGGCAATGCGGGCAATGTTCTTGTCCCGGTCCTCACGGCTGAAGCCGAGCTCGGAGGACAGCTCGTGCCGGACCGTCTCGCCGAGGAGCATGGACACGGAGCGGCCGCCCTGCTGGTTGAGCGTGACCTGGAGTGCCCTGGCGACCTGGTCCTTACCGCTGTTTTGGTAGCCCGTCAGGAAGACGGTGAAACCCTGCTGTGACCTCGGGGGGTGCGACTCCCGCAGCACCTTGACGACCTCGGGGTACGAGAACCACTCGGGGATCTCACGCCCGCTGCGCAACCGGGCGCGCAGCTCCGTGCCGGAAATGTTCAGTGTCCGGACACCCTTGGGGATCTCGTCGATGGGCGCGTACTCGTCGCTGTCGGGCAGGTACGTCATCATTTGGAAAGGAACCACCTCGATGCCGAGCTCGTCGCGGTACTTCTCGACCGCGTACTGGGCGTCGTAGGGGCCGTAGAAGTCGACACCCTTGCTGTTCTTGCCGGGACCGGCGTGGTCACGGCCAACGATGAAGTGCGTGGCGCCGTGGTTCTTCCGGATGATGGCGTGCCAGATGGCCTCGCGGGGACCACCCATGCGCATGGCCAGGGGCAGCAGGCCGAGGACGGCCATGCCGTTGGGGTATCTGGGGAGGAGGGCCTTGTACACGCGGACGCGGGTGAAGTGGTCGATGTCGCCGGGCTTCGTCAGGCCGACGACGGGGTGGATGAGGACATTGGCGTGGTGTGACCGGGCGGCGCGGACGGTCAGCTCTCTGTGGGCGCGGTGCATGGGGTTGCGGGTCTGGAAGGCGACAACCTTGGCCCAGCCGAGCTTGTCGAAGTGAGCGCGAAGCTCGGAGGGGGTGTCTTGGGATGCGGTCAGTATCTCCTCGGGGTCGACTCTCCAAGACGGCGGTACTTACATCGCAGCTCGACAAAGTCATAGTGCTGCAGCCGGTTGACCGCTTCGAGCTTGCCGCCGACGTAGAAGTCCTTGGCGGTGTTGAAGAGGTAACGGACCGCGGGGTGTTCCTCGTCGCCTCCAAAGACCTCCTTGGCCTCGACCGTCCTGGAGTGGCAGGGTCAGTATTGAACCCCCCAACATTGTCATTCTGCCACACGATGACGCGACGCTTGGCAGTTTGCGGGAAACGGTCTTGGCTTACTTGTCGGGCTTGTAAACGTCCTCGACGGTGAGGATGGCCAGGTTGCGGTCGTCGCGGAAGTCACGCAGCGTTATCCTGGCGCCGGCCTTGAGAGAGAGCTCGTCGATGGTCTCCTGGGCCACATCGAGGGTGATGGGCATGCTGAAGAGGGCGCCGCTGGCGAGCCGGTTCTCCTTGACGACGCTGCAGAACACATGTCTTAGCCCCACGCCCACGCACACAAAGTCCAATTGCTCGTTCTTCTTGCGGAAACGTACCCATTGTAGTCCTGCTCGTTCATGAAACCTGCATTTTTACCAATCCGTCAGCGCTTGTTGCGACTCAGGCACGCGAACCGCGGGAGCGAAGCAGGTGATGGCGGGGTTCATGCGAGCCCCACCATCCACAACCAGATGCGGCGTTTCGCGACGTGGGGTTTTTGTCGACGAACCTTCAAGCGGCGAGAAACCGCCATTGAGCAGCAACTCGAGATCGCAGAGCTGGCGCTCGCTGAGGAGAAGCGCCGGCAGAGTCTCTGCCTCGGCCGCAAGCTCGGAATGGCGAGGCAGATCGCGGGCGATCAGGTCCTTGAGGACGCCGCCATGGGGAGAGTTGGCCATTTTTGGGGATGCTTGCTAATCGACTGTGCTGGGTACTGAGCCGAAGGCGTGAAAAGGCCGCAGGTGCCACGGATCCAAGCAACCGGGTATCAAGAAGTGGAGGTGAAGTTGAGGTGGAGGAGGACGAGAGAAATAGAGGCCTCTAGCAAAAGAAAGGTGCTTCTCAAGGCCAGGTATATATGTTGCAGATTTGCCGCGTTGCCGTCTCCGCGGGTAGCCCCAGGTTTCCGTTACGAGCAAAGAGATGATGGCTAAGTAAGGTTACCTTAACGGACCGAAGGACTGAGCGAGGGCCCGGTAACGGCGTTCATCCTTTCAACCCGACAGGCAGCATAGGGACTCGGCCTTGCCTTACATAAGAAGCACATTCACCCCATCTCCCACTGCATGATCCATGTGTGAAAGGCTCGACTCTGGACCCTTTTTGCCGGTGCACCACTTACACAGTCGTGTACCTCAAACGCACGCAAATGTACAGACTGACCACACCACGCCGGTCAACTTGGTCTTCCCGTGCCATTCCCAGCTGCGCGGCACCACCCGACGCATACCGACGGTGTAATGCAGTGTACCGGCGATCTATCGGAGAGGGTTCCTGCTTACGGCATCAGGGGAGCATTACTCAATGCCACGGAGAATGGCGAAAACCTGAGACTTTCTGTCCCTGTTCTCGAGTATTTTAGCTCGGATGACGTGCTCAAGCAAGGACCACTTCTTCTGCTTTGCCGCCCGGAGCCCGCACACCCACTCGAAATTGTCCCGGGTGGGGCACACCCCACCAACGGCAGCCTTGGACGCAACGACCTTTCACCAGACAGACTCCCGCAGACCGAGAAAAATATGGCCCGCTCCCTGCTCACTAAAACTTTGGGCTGATAAGCATTGGCAATACGGAGAACGGGAATGGAGAATCTCGGATGCAGTTTCCGGCAATGAATGATTCCCCTGGTAACGATCCATCTTGATTAAACAGGGTTAGGGTTGCTGCTCAAGCTGTCTGCCCCTGAACCCCTGAATGCTCTGAACCATGATCCATACCGTGTAAACATCGCCACAGGTTTCAGGATTTCACGGTTTCACGCTCATCTTTCGATCCTCGAGCAGAGATCTACTCAAACATCAACGGATTGAGAACACCGCCTGGGCGCAGCACACATATCATGATGGTTCATCATTATCCAAGCGAGTGGAAGACAGGAAATACCTCCAAGGTTTGAGAAACGACAGTCTGCCTGCGTACGCTCAACACTCAAATTTCCAGCGCAAAAAAAGATCGAAGAGATACGAGAAGAAGAAAAAAATAAACGACCAAACTGAGTGGACAAATGAACCAACCCCCCAAAAAGGGTGCGCGTCTGCCCCACGAGAACGTGATTGCCTCCCGTAACATCATCCTCCGGCACCTACCTCCCGTTCCCTCCGCACCCAGTCCCATACCCGTCCTCTCTCCCGCCTCCCTCCTCCATCATTCTCCCCAACCACACTTACACACCTACCAACTGCCTACGGCTGCAACTCATCAACCGCCCCGCGCACCCCAGTGGCGTTGTGATGGTGGTCCAGCGCGCCCTGGCCCGAGTTGAGCGGGTTCGGGGCGGGCGACTGGGCCTCGGTCGCACTGGATGTGCTGGACAATGATGACAGGGTCTCGGTTATGAAGGTGCTTGGGCTATCTATGAGCGCCGAGTTAGTGTTGGGGGTGAAAGGGTTAATGCCGTGTGGATGGGAACCGGAGGGGTTGGGGGGAGGGGAGGAGGGTCATACCACTGCTGCTGCTGCTACTTCTGATAGAAATATCAGACGATATGCCATCCGACGGCGCTGACGAGGAGGAGGAGGAGGAGGAGGCGCTGCTGTCGCCCGCGGCGTTGGGGGAGGTGGTGACTGTCCGCAGCGTCGGCTCGTCGCACGTCGATGTCGATGTTGGCGCGAAGCTGGAGACAGACGTGACGTCGCTGGCGGGAGGCGGTGGCGGTGTGGTGCTCGCCGTGGCGGATTCGGTTTCGTCGCACGATGTCGAGCTTGTGATTTCCGGGGTGGTGGTTTCGGACTCGTCGCAGGTTGTGGACGTCGCTGCAGTTAGGGTGGTCGCGGTTTCTTCGCATGGCGTCGTCCCTGGCAGTTGGGTCGTCCCGGGCTGCTGACTGGTTTCTGGCTGCGGTGTAGTCTCGGGTGGTTGTTGGGTCGTCTGGGAGGTCTCTTCTGTGCAAGTGGTGTCCAGGGATACGCTTGTGGTGCTGCTTTGAACCGGAGGTGGGACAGAAGAGACCGTCTCCCCTTCGGTGCAGCTGGTCGACGCCGTCAAGGTACTGGTGGAGGATGGTGAAGAGACAGTTGGCTGAGGGAATGGCGTCGATGATGATGACCCGGTGATGGCCTCTGCGGAACTGGTCGAAGAGACCGCAGTCCCAGTCGAACCTCCTGACGCTGTCGAGTTCCCAGCGGGAAAGGGGGTTGAAGCTGAGATGGTCCTGTTGGAAGTCTGCGATGACCCGGTCCCAGAGCCAGGCGTGCTGATGATTGAACCCGGTGTTGTTGCGATAGAGGTATACCCAGGTGGTGTGCTAGGGGTGACTGCGGGGCCAGACGTTGCCACACCGGTTCCCGAGATTGTGCCTACCGTTCCCGTTGGACCTGCGCTCGCCAGAGTTGAATTGGGCAACGGAAACGGTGCCGAGCTTAACAGAGTGGAAGATGACCCGGGATGCCCTGTACCCAAACCCGATGAGGAGGGAATGACCCCAGTCCCACCGCTACCGGTCGGCGCGGGAATACTGGAGTTCGACAACGGATATGGTGCGCTGCTACTCGGGACACCAGAGCCGGTGCCAGTCCCGGAGCCAGTTGCAAAACTCGTCGGTGCAGTCACACCGCCGGTTGTCGGGAACGCCCAGGTGCTCGAGTTCGACCAAGGGAAGGGAGCAGTCGACGAAGGGCGAGGATGTCCGGTAGAAACTACTGTACCAGATGGGATCTGGCCAGTGGACCAACCTGTCCCGCCAGTTGGCCCGGCTGCAGAGCTGGAGTTGCTCAACGGGAAGGGCGGGAGACTCGTTCGGGATGGTCTTGGGAGAGACAATGAACCGGTGCCCAGCCCTGCACTGCCCGTTGGGCCGGCGGTAGGGCCCCCAGCAAGTGAAGAGTTGCTGATAGGGAAAGGCGGCAACAGGGTTGACGTCGGAGAGCTTCCCGTTCCCTGTATACTCGTGCCCAACGGGCCCGTTCCAGTTGGACCCGGTCCTCGGGATAGGCTTGACGAGTTGGAGAAGGGGAACGGCGCTGAGCTCGAACGGGTGGCCGAGATGGGGATCCCAGTGCCAGTGCCAGTTCCAAATGCGGCAGTCGATGAATTGCTCAGGGGGAATGGCGCGCTTGCGGTGCTGCTGATGACACCCCCTGTGCCCGTGCCCCAAGATGGAGAGACCGCGGTTGGACCTGCCGCCGAGGTGGAGTTGGATAATGGGAACGGAGCAGTCGAAGGCGACGGGCCCCCTGTGAGACTTGTGATGCCGGTTCCTGGGGCGGTCCCCGTTGGGCCAAACCCAGTCGAGTTGCCAGCAGAATAAGGAGGGCCTGAAGACGCGGAACTTGAGACCCCCGTGCCCGAGGGGACCCAAGATGTTCCGGTCGGGAGGAAACCAGTCGAGGACAAGGCTGTAGAGTTGGACAGCGGATATGGAACGCTCGACGCGCCGCTTGATGTCAGGGTGTCGGTGCCGCCAGTCACGCTGGCGGGTCGAGTCACGGTGTAAGTAGTTGTGCCAATGGTCACAGTGCCGCTGACAATGTAGCTCGTGGTTGGTGTACCAGTGACGGCATCGACGGTCGATGTTCCAAAGATGGGAGTGGTAGTCGCCGAGGTTTGGGGAGGCGAGAAGCTGGAGCTGGAGCCAGGCGTGACAGACGTGGTGCCCGCAATTGAAGAGGAGGACCCCGAACTTGCGGCCGATGTTGGTCCAACGCCCGTTGATGTTTGGTGAGACGACTGAACCACAGAGGAATCTGTGCCAGCACTTGTCGTACTGCTGGACGCCCCTGATGTTGTGGACGGACGCGGTGTTACCCCGGCGGTCGTGGTCGCAGAGGCCGAGGTTGTGCTTCCTGAAACAGACGATCCGGGCCCTGTGTACGAGCTCCTGCCAGTAGAGGAAGCAGAAGATGATCTAGCCTCCGACGACGCGGAGGTGGTCCGGTATCCGGACGATGTACTGCTCACAGGAGATACAGACGAGGTCTTGGCTTGCGAACTTGACGGGAAAGAATAGCCACCACTGTTGGCTGCGGTAGTAGTTCCATAGCCTGAATGGGACGAGGAGCTGGGATTGGCCGAAGCCTTTGAGGAAGTGGCGGTTGAAGCTGACGTGCTTGATGATGCTAGGCTCGAAGGAGGGGGTCCGTATCCTGGGTAAGTCAGTCAACTTTTGCTTGAGCCGCCGTGAGCTCAGAGGCAAGGAGTGAAGATCATATTACCTCCCCATGTTGAAGTGGATGCCGCGGAAGAGGAAGCTGTCGAGATCGATGACGTGGAGCTTGAACTCGTAGAGCTTGAACTCGTAGAGCTTGAACTCGTGGAGGTGGTCTCATCCGTCAGTGGTGGGGGTTGATACCCGTACGGCGGCGGATCGTCATGCTTTTCCCTCGGCTCAATATTCTGGAAGTGCAAACGAGGGTCGTCTTCTGATTTCGAGAAGGCCTTTCCAACGGTTTGTCGAAAACCGGACCAAACGCCGTCTCTGTATGCCAAGGTAACAGGCACACAACCCAGAAGGGCGGCGGCCGATGTCAGGCAGCCGGCAAGCCTCGAGGCTTTCATCTTGGGAGCCTTTCGGAATCCAAACCGGAGCTCAGTGGTGGGGTATTCAGACAGACAAAGGAGGGCGAGAGATTCTGCTCTCCTCAAGATGTCAAAAGCAAAAGGGCTTCGATCTCGTAAACTTGAAGGCACAAGAAACAAAAAAGAACTCCGGAGAAGGGGGTGAACGAGTGATGATTCTCTGGCCGCTTACCGAGCCTCCACCCTAGGGGTGAGATCCTCAGCGATTGGGGAAAGTGGAAGCTGAGCGAGAGGACTCGGAATTCCATGGCGGGCATTGCAGAGGATGGGTGCGTGATATAGTCGGAGCAACCCATCTTTTGGATTCACCGAGGACATAATTTCCTGGTGCTGCGTCGGCTGATGACGACTCGAGGGAGGCTGTCTAAGCACAAGTTAGACTGACTCTCACTATTTCCAGGGAAGGAAAGAGATACAACTACCTCAGCTCCACGTTTTGACCCTGAGCTTGTGGCTGCGTTAGTATTTCTCCCGTGAGACCCCCCTTCCTTGAACAAAGGTACCTTCTTGACTGTGCGATAGCCTCCGAGAACCTCCTTTAATCTGCGAGACGGGGAAGGTGACATGTCAGTCCGAGGGTTGACCTGGAGCGACAATATGGCGACCAACGCCCCGCAACTGAGCTGATCGTGTGGCTACCTGTGTCCTCGGACTTGGAAGTCGTGTTGATAACCTTGATTCGGGAGGGCACAAGGTGTGTCGGAGGCACCTGAGACCTCAGAATCGCCATGCTTTTGCCCCTTGGTTTCCTCATTGCCCTGCAAGACATCCTTTTCTTGATTCAACACCAGCCATGTATTGTTCGAGATTTTGAACTGACGTTTGCAGCATGTGCTTGACTCAATAATCAAGAGTCTTGTTTCTGCTCCTGTCCCCCTCGTCTCCTGCATGCCCTGCCTGCCGCTCGGCTCTCCTTTGCGTCTCGCTCCGACCCTCCAGGTCTCATCCGCCATTTTCGCGAGCAGGCGAACGTAACTACCGATTTGCCCGGCCTCGACCGAGCAGTTTGATGTGACAACTCGCTCAGGACGAGGTGACCTTGAACAGAACGTCTTTCTTGTGCGAGACTGACGACCAAGATCTTGGCCGAGGATGAAGGACCTTCCCGAGCCCTCCATTGTTGGGAAATGGTGGGCACAGAAATCGTGGATTCCGTCGCCACCGGGCTAAGCTCCGTGATGGTTACACGCCGTTGGCCGATGGCCTTGAAGAAGGAGTGACAAGATGCCGGTCTGCAAGCAGCCGGTGGCCAAATTATCTGTTCCTGCGTCTGTGTGTTGCACACATGGCTCGCGGTGCCTGGCTGTAAAACGTAAAAGTATCATATCAGCGAGTTGGGTGGACCCAGTTCCTGCGAGTCACTGCCTGAGGTAATACTTGGGAGAGGAGAGCCGTCTATCGAAAGAAGAAGGATGCGGGCTGTGGCGGACCGGCACGATCAAGCGGACGAGCATGGGTGGAGGTCAGCAATGATCGACTACCCCAAGCCTGTCTCGTCTTAATCTTATAGGCACGGGCGAGACTGAAACGGGCTGAACCTACGGCCCGGTTCAAGTTGGTTTAGACATCCATCAAGCTTAGAGACAGCACGTGCAGGGTTTCTCCCATAGCAAAACATTGTGCGTTGATGAGAGAAACAAGTGCCAAAAGCGGCACAGAGTGTCTCAGTCTGACGATGGATAAACCCGAAAATACAAGGCGTAAAACTCACGACACCGGCCAAAATCTTCAAAAACCCGTAGCCACATTTACCCTCAGGATCACTGCTGAGTTGAGGAATCTGTCCTCGACCCTGAAACCATGACGCGCAATGCTCCCGCATTAGGGGGATCCCTGACCCTTCCACGAGAGCACAGCATACCCTGGCTGTCAAGATGCTGTACATCTTCGTCTATCTGTTGTGGCCGCCGATGCTGCCCTCGTGTTTCCCCTGTATCAAGTTGAGATCATGCGAGATAGGTGACGCTGAGGTGCGATCCTGCAGGCTCAACAATCTGAGCGATTGCTTCGGTATCCCTCTACTCGGCCTTCTTGGCGGTTTCACGCAGTTCCGGGGCTGTGCTCTTGGACATCTCGTTTTCCTTGGCCTCGATGTCAGCCGCCCAAAGAGCAGCTCCGACTATTACCAGTTGTCAGAAAATGCCCTGCTTGTAGTTCTTAGGGGACATGGAGCTTGCCTGTGTTGGTGAAGGAGAATACGACTGAAACAACCGGAATCATTTCGAGTAGCGTGGCAACAGTGCCAAATCTAGAGGGTCGAGTATCGTCAGCATGCCTCGCTGAAGGTTGGACAGGTCCGGTGAGAACCGTGAAACCAGCTCGTCTTTACGTTCACAAGCCGCTCGTCGAACCACGCTTTTCGGGGCAATGGAGGCTACTCACGCGGTATAAGGACCCTTATGGTTCTTGAGCCACTCCGACCTCCTGGACGCTGACCATCCCTTCAGTTGGAAGTACTAGATTGAGGAGTAAGCTTTCTGCACGAGGATGCACTGCACATACGTCCGACTCACCCGATCATGGACGGCGTCGCCGCGAGAACGCCCTGCCGGATGTCAGTGACACGTTTCTGCTTCGCAAGACCTAGACTCTTACCTCGAATCAGGATGAACGCCGCGGTACCGACGACTGTACCATCGATTTTAGCGGGAGACCATGGTGTACCTCAAGAGACGCACGCACCAGGGATGAAGTTCAGCGGCAGGTACATTACGTAGCGGATCAGCTCGTTGACACTGAAACGCTTGAAGGGCGTCTTGAGGGCCTTCCCGAGCCTCTGAATAGCGTCTCCCCTCGGCTTCAGCTCTCTTCCCTGGGAAACAATGCCGGTCGAGTTTCTGGCCACCAGAGTACCATCGAAGGTGTCCAAGATTGCCTCTCGCAGCAGGTAATTCTTGGAGACGATGCCGGTAATGGTTGAACTCTCGTTTAGAATGAGTAGAGCAGTGGTGAACACGGCCAGAGGCCCATTGACGAAAGCCATGATGGCCAGCTGCGGGAGGTAGGTGAAGAAGAACATGGATCCCAGGACCCCTGAGTACAGGGTCAGGTACGGAAGGAGTCTTGAGCGCAGAGGCTTCCACAACTCGGGATGGGTGAGGAAGTAGAAGATCCCCTGTTACGGTCAGTCATCTCATCATTTGGCATTTTCGGCTGCGCGGTAGCACGCGTGCGATGGTGATAGGTTACCTTGATGGGATACATGTAGGACCCGCTCTTTGCGGCGTCATTGAGAAGGAGCCGGGCTTTGTCGTAGTCCTCCTTCCTGCAACCAAACCAGTCAGCAAATGAATGGATTTGATCTCTCAAAACTGTGCTGAAATAACGCACGCAACCTCCTGCGCCTTGTCGGCAAGTCGGCTGGCCATTTTGGCTCTGCGGAGCGTGGATGGAGGGGTAGTGGGTTGGGTGTGAGTGGTCGGTCAATAAGAAGTTGAACGCCGTCCGATGGGACTCGAAATCGAGCTTTGGCAACTGAGAGAGAATTGCGAGTCTGAAGCAGCAAGAATGGGATCCATGAAAATGATTTTTGTTGTTTTAAGTATGGATAAGGAAGGTCAGGCTGTCAATCAAGCGGAATGCCGCGCTTTGATCAGGCAATCCATCCATGTCGTCATTGGTTCCCTCGACGGCTTCGAGTTGTCAGTCATGACATAAAAGTTGGCAACCCACAGCCCACTTCGGTTCCGGTGACAATGGACTGGACCTCGCTCTATGCCAGAGACAACAGAGAATAAAACCGCCCAACCATGTGTGTATTTTCCATTGTTTTGCTACAAGACAAACATTAAACCCCGTTCCATTCCGTTGTCCTTTCGTCTCCTGTCCAAACTCCTGCCCATGTAGAGCCATCTTAGACCGTGCTCTTTCTCCAAAAACAACCCAACTCTTATCGTCTAGCATAATATACAAGCGTGCAGATTAATACCGGCATCGCCAACGGCGAGGCTCTGCACAGCCAGACCGACACCGCCACGCTGCTCGGCGTTGAAGGGAAAGGTTCTTGTGTCGCGTGGCAACGCAGAATTACAACCTGTGACGGGGGAAATATAAAGCGCGGTCCCGGCTCAGCAGCTGGCACAGCCAACCCTTGACATTCGTTGTGTGGTTCGTCTACGAATAGAGCGCCTCGAATAGGTAGATGAAGCCAAAGAAGAGAAACGCGACGGCTCCGCCGACAGTGACTGGAGCATGTTGGTTAGCAGCCATCAGAGAGAGATAAGAGGTGTGCTGGGACCATCGACTTACCAACTTTGAGGCTCACTTTGCCCGCAATGGCCCTGCCTCCGATGACGGCAACGCCCGTGCAGCACGCGTGGCCCAGAACCGCGCCCAGGGTCACCCACCAGTAGTCCTGACCCGCCGCCATGGCGATCGTGGCGATTTGGCTGCGGTCACCCCATTCTCCCAGGAAGGTCATGACAAAAGTCTGGACCCACGCGGGGCTGAGAAGGAGTGAGAGGAGATTGTTCAGCCCGGAGACGAACCCGACGAGACCTCCGGGACGCGGGGATGGGCTCCGTCCCTCTGGCGAGCTTGAAGGGCTGCGAGCCGGGGCGGGGAACCGAGACTTGGACCGGGGCTTGCGGTTGCCGAGACCCATTTCCAGGGCATACGGCGAGACGCCCGACCCCCTTCGGCCCTCCTTTCTGGCGAGGTTCTCCTTCTCCTCCAGCTCCATCTCCACCTCCTGCATCTCGGCCGACACGCCCTCGTCGGGGCTCATGGCGAGTCCTTCGCGGAGCAGGCGGGCCCCGAAAATCAAGAACAAAACGGCAGCGAGAAAGGTCGTCAGGCGCTTGGGTATGAGGGCCGGCACCGCATGTCCCAGGACGGCGGAGAGGACAGTCATGGCGACCAAGGCGCTGAGCGCAGCCGAGAACACCACTAAGCGGTCGTGCTTCATCGCCATGAGGGCCGCAACCAGAAACGTCTTGTCGCCAATTTCGGAAAAGATAATCATGGTGTACGAGAGCATGAAGGAGTGCAGGGGTTGGATGAGGCCCTCGTTGCCCTCGTCCGCGGCCGCCGTGCTCTTCCCTGGGCTGCCGCCCTTGGAGACGTCCAAATGATCAATGCTCGCCACGGATTCGGGAACGGGAAGCGACTTGTCGTGAGTTTTCTCAGGGAGGCCAGCTGGTTTCTGTGAGACGGTTAGCTGCGACTGTGACTGTGGGCAGGGAGTGCATTGGCGATACGTACCTCGAGGTGGGAGGCATCAGTCGCCGTCTTGTCGCCGGATTTGGCTTCGCTGTCGGCCTGGATCCGCTCTTGATCGGAATGTGGCAGCGGAGGCTTTTCCTTGGGCGTTGGCGGTTTGTTCTCAACCTTCTCGCCGGTCTGCTTTTCCCTCATCTTTCTGTCCTTGTCCTTCTCGCTCACGCCTCCCTCGGTCCCTGTGGTGCCCTTCTTGGGCCCCTGCCGGTTCTTGTCGTCCATCACGCCATCATGGCTATCGGGTATCCTCTTTCCATCCACCACCAGCGGGTCCGACGGCCGGTCTTTCAGGGCAGGCAGGTCTTTGTTGGATCCGGCGGTCTTGTCGAGCTCGACAAACGGGCCAGCGTGTGGCTTCCCGTCGGTTCCGTCAACCGGCGCATCTTTGGTGCCGTATCTCCTGGCGGACGACGCGCTGTCTGAGGCCGCGATCGCCTCGCTGTCCGCCTGCTTGTCGGCGAGCGCGGCGGCGACCGCAAGGGAAGGGAGGAGGAGAAGGAGTAACGGCGACTTTCGATTTCGAAGCCTCATTGTGATCTGTTGCTTGGAGGACCAAGATTCGGAGAGGGAAGATGGGATGCAACGTGGCTCGACACGCGACACAGGTCGGGCAGACTCAGGACGGCGAGCTGATACGATTGATACGAGCTGACGGTCGGGAGGGCCCACGGGACCAGGTAGGGGGGCCTGTCGACACGATGCTAAATGTCTGTATGATAAAAAGAGTTTCAAGGGAGCGTCAAGAAGTGAAGTTGGCTGCTTGTGTTTGGCGACAAGTTCGACGGGTTGTTTCCAAGATTCGGATTTCTGGTCTTGACCCTTGCAAGGGGCTTTCTGGGGATGCGTCTTGGCGTGATGCACGAGAAAGGGCGTCCTGTCAGCGCACAGCCACGAGCTCCCTGCAATTCGCGACGGTTCGCCACAGCCTGTCAGCCAGTGGCCACTCGTTAACGGGCTCAAGTTCCTGGCTTCATCCTAACAAGTAACATGAGGCACTGACAGTGCCTATCATACAGCCACAGCTCATTACAGCTCTTCTTGCCTTTGCATTGGTCTTTCAGATGGTCTAGGTACTTTATATTTATGATCTTGCTATCCGAGACCACGGTTCGTTCCTTTGAAAACTGAACCAGACAGCGCAAACAAGGGTAGACAAGTGGCGGGATACTCGTTGGATGACAGGCTGCTGTGGCTCACGCTCCGTTGGCCAATTGCTGCACAAATTAACGTCCAATTGTTTGATTACTTTGTCCCTTGTTCAACCAGAACGAAATGCAGGCAGGGAGCAGGTGGGTCTCATCTGGATCTTGATCGGATCTACGGTCACGTGGTCTCGTAATTTGCGGCAGGGCTGATTCGGCCGCCCACACCACCACCCATGGGAGTGGGCCGCGACCTTTTGCCAGCAGGATAAATTTCAAAACAACTTCACGTCGCCGACGTGGTAACCCTAACCCCAACCCTTCCTGGCCATCCATCGCGTCTCATTGCGCTTGTCGTGAACATTCTCATCATCGGCAGCCGAGTTTTTTGATTGCCATTGTTGGCTGTCTCCATGTCAGGCCGCGGGAGAGCACGTCCTCCTTCGCGTTCCGCGCCGGAGCCCGCTGGAGGTGCCAGTCGCCGCTCGACGCGCCATCAGCAACCGCAACAAGACACGGCACAGCCGGGAGAAGAACAGCCAGAGATTGAGTTGCTTGAGCAGCAGATACAGCAGCAGCAAGAACAGGCAAACGGCCAGCAACCTCAAGTCGAAGCTGCCATGCCCGCGCCCGTCTATCACCAAAACATTGACCCGGCCATCGCGGGTCCTCAGGATGGCGGCATGCCTCCCCCGCCTGCCCCCAGCGCTAAGGGCCTGCGTGGGCAAGCTGGACTGCATACCGCCCGTCGGGGTACGCGTCGCGAAGACCGGGCCCCCAGCATGGCTAGTATCAACAGCATACCCGCCACCGACGCTTTCTCGTCCCAGCCGGAGCCCCAGAGTAAGTGCCATGCTTCGGCCGGCTGGGCCTGCGTCTCGCCCTAGCATTGACTGACGGTTGTAGGTACCGCGCCGCAGAATGCCACTCCTGCACGTGTGCTTGGCACACCCATGCGTGGCTCATCCATTGTCTCCTCCCGAGCTGATGACACGCCTGGCCGGAACGCGGCGAGGGCGAGGCTCATGCACTCCATGCTGCCGCGTGTGTTTACGGCTTCTGACGACCTCTTCACCCAGCTCTGCAGCGACCAAACTGATGCCGAAATGTGGGAGGCCGAGCGGAAAGGCTTTAAGGCTGCCTTTGACGCGTACCGAAATCACTATGTCCCACACCCCAGCGACCCTGTCGTGGACCCAGCTCTCGTCGCCGACACGCTGCGGCTTAGCAGAGACAACCCGCAGTGTGACAGAGTCTTCAGAATCCTTTCTGCCGCCAATCTCGTCTCTCTTCTCGATGAGATTACGCCAATCGACCAGCACGACTTGTTGCTGCTGCTGCAGGACTGGAACTCTGGCTTCCCCGACTTCTATCTTGGCGCGAGCTCTGACAACGACAGCGAGACGAAACACCAGGTCGTCGAGCAGGTGCTGATGATCCGGACGCAGCTCGCCATCTTTACACTCCAGAAGTCCAAGGACAACACCGAGCCGTTCCACCCCTTTGAGCAGGTTGCCAAGATCTGGTGCGACGGCAACGTGTCTGTCGAAGCGGTCGAGGCGTTCTTAGGAATGGATGAAGACGCTCTCCAACTCAAACCCATTGCGCGGGATGAGCCTGAAGCGGACGACCTGGCCGAAAACCAAAACGGGACACGCCTCCGATCAATCTGCTCCATGTTGCCGAACCAGCTGGTCCAGGGCGGCAGCCTTGACCTGAGCGAGCTTCACAAGTCATATCCCGTCGAGGGGTTTGTCGACGGTCTGCGGGCCTTTGTGAAGTCTCGCTTCGCGAGAATCAAAACGCTGCTTCAGCAAGGGTCATATGTTGGGGCGGATGTCTCCTCCCTGGCCCGCGCAGCTTCGGACGCCGCCTCGAGACCCGATTCGCAGATCTGGTCGCAGCTCGCGGCCGACTCAATGCCACAGTCACTGGGTCGGGCCGAGTCCGGGTAAGTCAGCTTTATTTACTTTGCCGTTGCAACCAACTAACTAATCTTCGGCAGTGGCGCTCCAACGGCGTACATGTACCCCCTGCACGATGGTGCGTACGGCGATAGTAGCCAACTTCTCTCTGGTTCTTATCCGCTGAATACGAAGCCCATCCATTATCCTCCTGGCGGCGGCTTCGACACCTCACCTGCTCCTGCCAGCCACTCGCAACAGGGTGGACTCCCGTCGAGCGGTTCCATGTATGCAGAGTCGGCTGCGCGGGTTGCCCAGGGTTCGGGCAGGAAGCGGCGAGCCCAGGCCGAGCCGACTCAGGGTGGCGAAGAGGCATCCGGTTCGGCAGCAAAAAAGCAGAGGGGAAGACGGAAGAGGAACGAACCGGCTGCAACGGCGCCTACAGCCACAGCCACTCCAGCCAGCGCGGCACTTGCTGTGGCTGTTGCCCAGTCGCAGTATCCGCCTTTGCCTGGAACGCAGGACGAGCCGGATCTTGAAGCCGTTTCCCAACGAACCAAAGAGATATCGGCAGCCGCTCGTAAGGTGAAGGAACCGCAGGTTCGCTCGGCCTGGGTGCGAAAGGATGTCGCTCTGCTCATCAGGGCAGTGAACGAGTACCAATGCAAGTGGAGCGCCATTGAGAAGGAGATCAAGGCGGGTTCGATTGCCTTCGAACGGCCGCGGGATCAGCAGGCGCTGCGTGACAAGGCGCGGTTGCTTAAGCAAGATTTCCTCAAGTAAGTGCCCTTCTGGTCCTTCTTGTTTGCCCAATGCCCGCCCTGGCACGTTTACTCACCATCGACACGATAGAGCCGATGCCGTGCTCCCTCGAGGCTTTGATCTTGTCGTATTGGGCAAGAAAGAGAGGGAAGCCGTCAAGGCTGTGGGCAAGAACCCGGACCGCAGAGAAAGCGATGTCGACGAGAACAATCGGCCTGTCAACACGGACGCCGTGCTGGAGGGGATGACTGTGCCCGTGCCGCACCCGGCTCCGCTGCAACCGGCGGAGTCTCAGCCAGAGCAGCAGCTCCAGGCTGTGCCAGAGCCCCAATCCACCATCCCCGAGCCGCCTGCTGCGTAAAGGCAGAATGCTTTTGTTTTGGAGCTCTAGGAAGACTTTTGCTTTCTTTCTTTCCTTGACCCTGAGCTATCTACCCTATTGATATTTCCGGTTGACGATGGGAACGGTGCGACTCATTGGTGTTTGTTTGAGGAGGGGGATGTGAGGGCTCAACGTGGACTCGTGTTTCTTGACGGCCACTGGGAAGATGGATGTCCGACAGCGAAACGGGTGTGTGTCTGCTTGCTCTAACAGTATGGCTGATGGGGTTCGGGTTAGTACAAAATATTGTAGTCACAAAGGAAAATCCACGATTGTCTCCTGCTCGGCTCCCAGTTCAGGGGCGGTTTGATGCGACCTCGTGCTTCTCATGTGACTTTGCAGGTGACCAAGCGCTCAATCTCAGAAGAAGCGAACAGCTATCAGCGGGGGTCTGTGCACAGCCGTACCACCCAGGCCCGACCCCTGTTGTGGGGCACCCCCCATAGCATTGGCAGCAGTGAATTGGCAACGTCGCGAGTTGGAATCCCACAGGCTCACACTGCTTGAGTCCGATTCTCCCCAGCTTTCCCCAGCGCAACCCGCCTCGTTCTGCCCATCATGAGCTACGGGAAGAAGGACGAGGACGCCGACAGCGCCCTGGTCAAAATTGACCGGACCCAGGTCTTCCAGGAAGGTAAGCC
>Ga0247824_10000515_pt1 | contig 19297 bp, 11 predicted proteins | sample 13C_PalmiticAcid_FD_194412 | JGI IMG/M metagenome (GOLD analysis project Ga0247824, IMG submission 194412) | Soil microbial communities from agricultural site in Penn Yan, New York, United States - 13C_PalmiticAcid_Day48 | ecosystem: Environmental > Terrestrial > Soil > Agricultural land... | reverse complement strand
CCATCAAAGCGCTCGCTGTCGCGCATGGAGTGCAGGGTTGTGGCGAGCTGGATTTGCACGAAGGCGACGTTGAACTTGAAGTGGAGCTGATCCGGGGCGATGGAGAGGGCCTGGGAACGGGGTTAGTTACCTAGGTGAGGCGCGAGGGGAGAAATGGGGGTGGCTAACCTTCTTGGCGTGCTCTAGGGCCATCCTGTAAGCGTCCAGGTTGCGCTCCGCGCGGCCCTTGTTGAGCCAGGTGCGTCCGAGACAGGAGAGAATGCTGGCGTCGTTGGCCTTGCCCTCTTTGGAGAGGGCGATCTCGTAGCTCTCGACGGCCTTGGTGAACTGCCGCAGCTCGCCGTAGATGTGGCCCAGGTTGACGTAGATGTGCGCGTCCTGGATGGTCTCGCGGACCTTGATGAAGATCTGCAAGGCATTCTTGTAGTCCTTCTTGTCCTCGACGAGCGCAATGGCGATGCCCTGAGCGGCATACGCATTCTTCGGGTCGAGCTGCAGCGCCTTGTCGAAGAACTCGACGGCGCGGTTGTAGGCGGCGCTGCGCTTCTGCTTGTCTTGCTCCGTCTCGCGGCGCATCTCGCGCGCGGACATGAGGTGCAGGTTGCCCATGCCGACCAGCGCATAGCGGTCGTGCTTGTCGTAGTTCTGGAGGGTGTGCTTGTAGTGTCGCTGCTCGGGGTCCTCTGCGATGTTCGCCGGCCGCTTCTTGGAGGTGACCTTGCCGAGAAACCAGCCATACAGGGCTCGGACCTCCAAGTCGGACGCGGTCTCCTGGTAGAGCTTGGCTACCGCATCCGGGCCCTCCTTGTTGGGATTCTTCCGCAGTTTCATGTAGGCCAATCTGGTCTGCGCATCCGTGTAGTCGCTATGGCGGCTCAGCAGACGCTCGTACGTCTCGATGGCCTTGTCGACCTCGCCTTCATACTCGTAACTCCGGCCGAGATTGAAGGAGATGGTGGTCAAAAGGGCGTCCGTGTCCACGTCGCTCTCGGTCTGGCTGATGCGAGCGCAGGAGTCGAGGGCGGCCTGGAAAAACTCGGTAGCAAGTGGGTGCTTTCCGTCTTGCGAGTAGAAGCAGCCGATGTTGTTGAGAAGCTGTGGTGGCAGCAGTTTGCGAATGGCAGCGCGGGCTGCCGCGTCGTCCTCTGCGTCCGCAGGGTACTCTGACTGGGGGACCTGTTCAATCTCAAGCTGCTCGACCTGCTGGAGACATTGCAGCGCCTTATCCGGGCTCTCGGTCTCGTACAAGCGGGCGAGGTTGAGTAGAACGGCGGCATCCGGGGCGAGGTTCTTCTTGGTATCCTTCCAAGCCAAGCGGACACCCTCCAAGAGCCCAACGGCCTTCTTCGCCTCGGCACTCTTGTCCTCCTTGACCGCCGCGGACTGGTTAGCGAACACTTCTTCGGCGTACAGAGTGCCGAGCAAGATCATGGCCTCGTAGTTCTTGGACTGCTGGATCATCTTCTCCAGCCGAAGCTTCGCCTCGCCGAGATCGTTCTTCAGCACCGAGAGCTGAGCGACGCCAAACTTGGCCGGCAAATAGCCGCGCTCAGCTCCGCCCCTGGCGTCGTCGGCACGGCGGTAGTAGTCGCTGGCGCGTTCTAGGTCACCGTCGTAGTGCTCCTTGCGGGCCAGGAGGTACCAGCCGTCGCTGGCGATGGCGTTGACATCCGTGTATTGAATGGCCTTGTGCGCAAGGGCGTCGACGTTTGCGAACTGCTTGCGTGACAGGAAGTAGCCAGCGAAGGTCGCGCAGGTGAGGGGCAGATTCTTGTCGAGCTTGAAGGATTTTTGCGTGTATTCGGTCATAGCCTTCTTGTACAGGCGAATGAACTCGGGGCTGTTGGTCGGCACATGGCCGCTGGAGTCGAGGTAGTAAAGGCCGAGCAGGATGTTTGCGATTTTGGAGTCGGGATTGATCTCGAGGCAGCGCTCCCAGGCCGTCTTGGCATCGTCCTTGAAACCGAGCTGCCAGAAGCAGCAGCCGATGCCGATGCGCGGGTCTGGGTCAACCATGTCCGGCATCTTGGAGAGAACTTCTTGGTAGGCAGCCAGCGACTCTGGATACCTGCCGAGCGAGAAGAGCGCCCGCGCCTTGCCCATGACGGCCAGCATGTTCTTCCCCTGCGAGACCCGGATGGCCTCCTCAAACGACTTGAGCGCGTTGCGCAACTGCTCGGCCTTGTGCGAGTCGACTGCCCCGGGCGCCTTGGACGGCGGCTGAAGCGACGCCTTGAGAAGAATCAGGACACCGCGAGCTAAGAAGAGCGGCGGGAACGCCGGGTTGATGCGCGACGCGTCATTGAGGCTTTGCGTGGCCAACTGAAGGTAATACTCCTTAGTCTTAGCCTCAGAGACCAGCGAGCCCTCGGGGGCCACTCTGGGGGCCTCCCTGCTCTTCCACAGATACAACCAGCAGATGCAGGTGATGATGCTGAGCTTCTCGCGCTGGTTGGCCTGCAGAACATTGGCGCCACGGGTGAGCATCTCAATGGCGAAGTCGATCTTGTTCTGCTTCGCGTATGCCAGTGCGACCGTCATCCAGTATATCCTGGGCGATTGCTCGTTCTCAAAGACCGAGCAGAGCTCTGTTGGGTCGTCGGGGAGCACTTGCAAGTCAATCTCGACTTCCACATCATCCTGCATAGGAATATCGATGGTGGCCGGGATGTCGGAGAAGCGCTTGCTCTTGGGGATGCGGGCAGCGAGCCCGTTGGTGCCGTTCGAGGGCCCATCGGAGCCGTTGGCCTGGCTGCTCAGGAGAGTCGAGGCCATAGTGATGGGGCGACGCGTCGAGCGCGAGGTATCGCGGGTCGGGGTTGGGGCAGAGCGTCTTTGCGAAGATCTTCTTGTTTGAGGCTGGTCTATCCGCCTGCTTGTCGTATCGCAGTCTCGAGGGCGCGGCAATCAGCAAAGGGTCGGATTCGGGAAGAAAGTTGTGGGATTCTGCATGCGCATCTGGGTTCGCATCGGAATGGAGAATGGAGCAGCAAAGTCGGGTTGTGGTTGTGGTTCGAGTTCGATCGTTAGATTCGCATCGTGGGTGGTTGAATTAGTGTGCTGCGATGGAAGCCAATGCGAGCCTGTGTGTGGAGGTATTGTTGCGCCGTCCGGCTGCCTATTGTTCGTTATTGAGCTGCCGTCGTGAATAGGCCAACCCAAGAGGAGCCCGCTCGTGAATGGTGAGTTGATGAGGCTGAACGGCAAACGCTGTGGGCCTGCAAAGAAATCGAGCTTGCAGGCCACCCCTGCAGAAGTAAAGCTCTCTCATTGGACAATCCTTCTGGGCACCACCCCTGAACAACAAGGCTGCCAATGTGCCCCTGCTCCACTCTCCCGCACTCTCTCATCGATGGCTGCCCAGAATCCCCAGGCTCTAACAACCTCAAGCTAGACATTGGTTGAGAATCTGATTTCTCTCACCTTTAGAACGTCCAGGTCTTATCTTTATTTTCACCCATCAAAACTCACAATCCATTTTGAGTACCATTCCCACGTCGTGACACTCTGTTTCCAAGTTCATCTGCCTGGACAGAATAACAACACCATGTGCGAAACCCAAAGAATCTTGACGAACAAAGTTCTTCAAGTTTGGATAGCGGAGCTTGGTGGTTCCCTCACGACCCAAACGGGTTGACACACGCCAAAGATGTGCCACAGAAAATGCTGGTTCCTGGGGCAAAGGAGTGACAAGTATAGGATGGGGTAGATCTGATGGAGCTCAGGGAAGTTCACGTTCCCGGTGCTTCGATGCTGGTTGAATGGTCTTTCCATCCTTATGAACCGTTCTATAAGACTAGCTCGCACTGTCTGTTGACCACTGGTGCCCGTGGCCGACCGTCTTGGTCTGGGACATGGCAACGTTGCTCTCCAATTGTCAGCAACTCTGGCAGCTCTCAGCTATTTTCGGCTTCGGTCTGTTCGCCAAACCTTGGATTCAAATGGGCAACTCGTGATCCGACAAGACATCAAAAGAGAGGGAGGTTGCTATCGACTGATCTTCGATTACCCCGCCCCCAGTCGTCAACACTCTCTCACCATCTGTTGCAGACGGCAGGAGCACGGCCCTCCCAAGTAAACACAACCATCGACTGAGCGCGTTTCTCATTCCCCAAGTCGCGACCGATTTTCTTGCCCTTTACACATGAGTTGACGCTATTCACCTAGATTCCCCGATGGCCCCCTTGGCTCATTTCACAACCTTCCCTCCAGAGAGTGCGCTCGGCCGACGGGTTGCCAGCGACAACTGGTAAGTGCATTGCAACCCAAAACAATTCGTGTCTTTATCGGCCGTACTGACGCTGTCGATTAGTTCTGGCTGGGACTGCTTGGGTGATGCCGCACAATTCGGCATCATCCTTGTGGTTGTCGCCTGTGCGTTGGTGCTTGGGTATCTATACTGGCGGTTCAAGATGAAGCCCAATTTCAACAGTGGAAATGGAACCGATGGTCGAGCCCCAGTCAGCGGTTACTGGGAAGTCACCAGAGAGAATCCCGACAGAGTCTCCATAACCATTCGTCGGGAAAGAATATTGCCCGTCGACGAAGAAGTTGGCGAGACTCAGACTCGAATCCCCGGGCACAGCAAGCAAGACAGCCAAAAGACTCGGCCAGAAGAAATTGTCACTGGACAGGCACCCAGACATCCCGGGACACCTGGCACTTCAGATATCCATTTGGTGCCGCCGCCTCCGCCCGCGCCTCCGGTATTTTGGACTACTGCTGCGCCTGCAACGATGCCCCCTCCACCGCCTTTTGGACCTCCGGCTTTCTTCCCCTCTGGGCCCCCTCCTCCATCTCTACAGCCAAACCACCTTGGTTTTGGTGCAGCAGCAGTTCCTCTCACACCAGAGGCCCCGCCTCCATACTTCCATTACCCTGCGCCGCAACACTCTCAAGCTCAGGTCCCAGCCCAACCTGCCTGCGCACCTCCGCCAGGCAGATACTCATCTACTTCGAGGAACAGCAATGCTGGGACAGCTCAGGCCACTCCGCTTGCTGGAGACCACGGCCAGAAACGGCGATGGTTCTCATTGCCCTTCCGATTTCCCACGGTTGGCCACGCCAGAACCATTTCTGATTCGTCATCTACGGCTACCCGGTCTAGCTCGCCCTCGCCGTCGCCTCCCTCAACTTCATCTTCAAGCCCCAACCGTGGCCGGGGTCATTCAAGACGCCGCTCACGCGAGCCGGTGCGCTCTTCTTCCACAAGACACCATCCAATCTCACAGTCTTCGAGGCAACACCCTCACAACACTGCAGGGCGCCACCGCCCAAACGGCAGTGTTAGCTCCAGTTACCTCAACACGAGCGTCGAGGTGGTACACGACAACCAAGAAGAGTCGAGACGCCGCACTCGCGGGTCTCGTCGTAGAGAGAGACATGGCCGCCGTGGCACCCACCGGGAAGCCCGACAGACTCCTTCCGAGTCCATCCCGCTCTCGACTATGGGCCATCGGCGACGTTCATCCGCTCGTGGCCCGAGAAGACAACCAAGTTCGGACCTGCAATACCCAAGCCCCGAACCTCGTCGCGCACGGGTGTATTTCACACTCCCCAGAGACTCGGATGACCTGTCCACGTCTTCACAGCGCAGCTCGGAGCCTTATGGGCGTTCTGGCACCCCAACTCGTCACTTGCGAAGGAATCATCACGATGGCGCCGACGGACGGCGGTCGCAGGTCAAAGTGAAGGGAGAGCAGTCCGGTTTGGCGGATCGGATTTCAGGGACATTCTACCGGATGCGGCGCGCTTTGCGTGGTGAGGACTAGGAAGGACCGTGTTCGACAAGGGATATGTATGGGTTATGTGACAAACTGAACTTTGGGCCTTTGTTAATTTACCCTTGTACATGTACAATAGTGTCTTCCTGTTAGGTTAGGTCTGTCAACAATGCTGTGCTACACACCAACCGCTCGGTACACAAAGCTTGCCGCGCACTCCAGCAGACACAGTAACCTGTTACAGGATTACGCGGTAAGTGCAACAAAATACGAGCTGGCTGTGTCTCCCATACGGATCCAAACTGCCATCAACGAAACCATGCTCGATAAGGACTGATGAACAACTCAGTTCATCGGCCCGAACCGAATGCCAGCTCCACTGGTACTGAACCGGGATCAATGACATCATTGTGGTGAGGAAGGAGGGAACGAAGCTCAAACCAATCCGTCAAGAAGAGATAATGTTCTTTGTGAGAAGAATGAATGAATATTTCTCAATTATACAAAGGATCACAAGCTGTTTTGGGGTTCAAACTCTTCGTGTTTGCATGAAAGGCTAGATGGGGAACCCGCGCTCCAGAAGCGGATTGGAATTTGGAACTGGTGCTTCCCCAGACTCAACCTCACTCCCACTGGCCCACACTGTTCAGGTGAGATTCACAATGCGGATCTTGGCCACGGCTTGGTGCCTTACGTAACCTCGATGTGGCCCGAGCAGGCACCGTCGTCATCCTCTTGGCAAGCGCGAGTGTGCCTCGCATCTGACAAGCTGCGGCCCACCTTTGCAACTGCATCCCAACGAAACCGCCGAGCGGCGAATCAGCCCGACGAACAACACCTTGACCACCTCATTTCTCGACCAAACATGCAACTGCGCAGACACCGAAAGAATCATTCTTGAGCAATCTCCCGTCCGCCCGCAGCGGCCGCGCATACTGCCAGCAGCGCTCGCTTGTCGTGTCTCCCAACCACAACCCCGCGATCCTGAGCTCCCTCCCCGGCTCTCCGGTTCCGCCCCGCGACACTGAAGACCTGGCTACGTTTGAGCTGCGTTTGCCGCGAAACCCCCGCGCCTGCGACTTCTGCTTCCATCCCATCTATGCTTGCAGGCAGCTGTACACCTCATCTTTGTCTCAATTACCGTTAGGCGCTCGGCATCATGTGGAATGACGAGGATAACAACCCGTATGGCGGCAGCTATGAGCGCAGAGACTCCTTTGCGTCGTCTGCCAACCCTTCTTCGCCCGTCACCCACGACTGTGAGTTCTACCATGGATTGTCTTGTGAATTTCCAGAGCATCAGCTTCGCGCACTGCCAAAATGATGGACGATACCGAGTTCTACACCATCCCACTCGATGATGATCCTCCCGACGAGCATGCTGACCCCGACTGGGTGACGGTAGATCCTCGATACGACGCACCCAATACACCTTCTTCCACAGGCGATGAAGCTGTCCGGCATGAGTCCACAGATGCCGAGAGCGACGAGGACGAGAATGCCCGCTCCCAGGGCGAGCTTGTGCCGCGGACCAAGCCCGGTGGCTACGATAGTCGCGTGGAGCAGATGCTCTACGAGAACCCCGAGCTGCCCATTCTGATTATCGATGCCGCAAAGAGCCAAGAGAGCGGGAGATATATCGTCTACACAATCAAAACTGGGGTACGCATGGGTTCCGGTTGCTCTCATGTCGCCACAGACACTGACAGACAGTCGCCAGGAACTTACAGTGCGTCGCCGTTATTCAGAGTTCGCATCCCTGCGAGATGCCCTTACGAGGCTACACCCGACCCTCATCATACCTCCGATCCCCGAGAAGCACACCATGGCCGACTATGCCGCGAACCCCACCAACGCGAAGCAGGACCAGCAGATAATCGATCTCCGAAAACGCATGCTTGCTGTCTTCTTGAACCGATGCCGGAGGATGGAGCAAGTCCGGACAGACGGTGTTTGGTGGAGGTTTTTGGATCCCAACTCAAGTTGGGTAAGTCAGACGGCAAGGCTGATCCAGGAAAGCATCGCGAACTAACAAACTGTAGACCGAGGTCCTACACTCGCACCCTGTGGCTTCCATTCCGAAGTCAATAATGAGGGCGCCCCCTCTTGACCCCGCTAACCCTACTCCGGGTCACGAATATCTTCCCGTGCCAGCCAACTCTGCAAAGCTCAAGTCGGCGCCTGCTGCCCCTGCCCCAGAACACACGGCTGGCGCCCAGGTTTTTGCTCGCTTCCCACCAGACAGCAACAACCTCAGTGAGCAGGAGCTGGACCCTTATTTTACCGCCTTTGAGACATCCATCAGGGAACTCGAAACGCTCCTCATGGGCTCGATGGAGAAGGTTAATCGGCGGACGCTCAGCCACTTGTCCTCTCTGGCCTCTGACCTGTCGGAGCTGGGCGCTCGATACAATGCCTTTGCGCTCTCGGAGCCAACCCAGTCGCTTTCACCCGCGATCGAGAGGATAGGGCAGGCAGCGGATTCATCATACATCGCCACCGAAGAACTGTCGAGCTCGCTCGGCGCCAGCTTTGCCGAGCCGATGCGTGAGAACGCGCAGTTTGCGGGCGTGATTCGGAGCGTCCTACGTTACAGGGTCCTGAAGCGGGTGCAGCAAGACATGACGACAGACGAGCTGCTGAAAAAGACAGCGCTGCTGGACCAGTTGGAGCGGAGCGAGGCTGAGGCCAGGAGAATTGAGCAATATCTGAGCGGCAGCCAGCAGATTCAACCTCCAAGGAGATCGACCAGCACGAGGGAAGCGCATACACATCGCCGCGATGGCAGTAACGAGGACACCGCGTCGATCGACTCGGATTTCCCTCCGACGCACGGCGACTTCTCCTCGGCACCCTCGGCCAACATTGGAGCGCCAGAGAGGGCAGCCTCTAGCCATCGGAAGGCACCGAGCGCGGCATCCATCACCAACAAGATCTTCGGCCCTCTCCGTCACGCCGTCCAGGGGGTGGTTGACGCGGACCCGGAGAAGACGCGGCGGGATACCATCACCAAGACGCGGGAATCGATCATTCAGCTGGAGCAAGCAAAGGTGGCGTCGGCGCAGGATGTCAAGGACGCGAGCGCTAGTATCCTCAAGGACCTCAAGCGGTTCCAGCGGGAGAAGGAGGACGATTTGAAGCGGTACATGGTGAGTCTGCTCCACTTTCTCTCGCAACAGCTGATCACTGACAGCATATTGCAGCTTGCATATGCAAAGAGCCAGATTGAGTGGGCAAAGAAGAACAAGGAGACGTGGGAGGAAGCGAAAACGGAGGTGGAGAAGATTGATGAATCGTAGGCGCCGTGTCTGCCGGCCTGCCTACCCTGATATTCAAAGCGGCCGAGAGCCACAGCGGCCCTAGTAATGCCAGACTTGACTGTAATGTGTTGAATGAACAAGCGTTGGAACAATAGATGGAAACTGGCCACGGTTCATGGGCCTGACTACTTGCAGTCTTCAATCTGTGCCTCATGTGAGCACAGCGAAGAGATGCATTACTCGTCGGGGCTGGGTGCGTGTCCCCTTCCGCTATGCAGTAATGACGAGCTGCTGCTCTTGAGCTGGGAGGGATGCAGAAAGTCGGTAAATAGGAGTGACCAAGACAATTTCAGGCAGCAAATGCTGAACGTAATATTGACTTGAGCTGCCAGAAAATATAAGCCAAGAGAATAATAACTTGAAGCCGAAAGGTCTGGGGAGGCAGGAAGAGCACAGTCCATTTAGGCATCTTTCTGTCCTCAGCTGATAAGATAAGCCCACCTCGACGGATTGAGGTCGCTTGTAGCAGTGTCGCGTCCTCAACTTTCTTGAGCCCACTGGCCCTTCCGCAACAACGACATAAAGCAGAGCACACCCCGGCATGTAGCCGTCGCAGCTGCGACACACGTTTTACATTCTTTTTTCTCTCTCAACCAGCGCGCGCCATGGATCAGAGCGCGCAACCCCTCCGCGACATCGCGGCTCCGGGCATCAAGGCCCAGGGCGACCTGCTGAGAGAGCTGCGCGCCGAGGTCGCCAACCTGCTCGGCCGCAACTCATACAACTTTCCCGGTGCCCAACCTGTCTCGTTTGCGCGGAGGCATTTGGTGGAGGAGCTGCGCAGGGAAGAGTGCGTATTTTAGTCTCCCCCTTCACCCCCAGCTTCGACATATCCTAACTTGCATCTGCGGCGCAACAGCTACTACGTCTGCGAAAAGTCCGACGGCATCCGCTACCTCTTGTACCTGACCACCGACGAGGCCGGCAACGAGTGCCACTACTTGGTGGACCGTAAGAACGACTACTGGTGGCTGAGCCAGCGCAACCTGCACTTCCCGCTGGCCCAGGACCGCGCCGCCTTCCACACGGGCACCCTCATCGACGGCGAGCTGGTTATGGACGCCCTGCCCAACGGCGAGAAGGAGCCCAAGTTTCTGGTGTTTGACCTGCTCGCGCTCGACGGCAAGGCCGACCTGCTCTCCAAGCCCCTCGATAAGCGCCTGGGCTACTTCCGCGAGCACGTCATGAAGCCGTACAAGAGCTTGTTCTCGGCGTTCCCCGAGGAGCTGCGCTACCAGGCGTTCCGCGTGGAGATGAAGGAGATGCAGTTCTCGTACGGCATCGAGATGATGTTCCGCGAGGTGCTCCCGAGCCTGAAGCACCAGAACGACGGGCTCATCTTCACCTGCCGCACGAGCCCCTACCAGTTTGGCACGGACCCGCACATCCTCAAGTGGAAGGCCCCGCACGAGAACACGGTCGACTTCCGCCTGCGCCTGCACTTCCCGCTCGTCGAGCCCACCGAGCTGGAGCGCGCCGACGGCCAGACGGAGCCCTTTGTCGACTACGAGAGCGTCCCCGAGGCGCGCCTGCTGGTGTTCACCGGCACCGACCGGGGGAAGCCCGGGTACGACGAGTTTAGGGAGCCGCTGTACCTGGCCGAGGACGAGTGGGAGACGCTCAAGAGCTGGGGGGACCCGCTACAGGACCGTGTCATCGAGTGCTGCCTGGACGAGGAGAAGCGGTGGCGACTGTACCGGTTCCGGGACGACAAGACCGAGGCGAACCACGTGAGCACGGTCAACAGCGTGCTGGAGAGCATCAAGGACGGCGTGAGCGAGGGCGAGCTGCTGGCGGCGGCCAAGGGGATCAAGGATGGTTGGAAGATGAGGCAGCAGCAGCAGGGGGGGCATTAGCAACGGTTATACCAGGGTTTTTCTTGGGGTTATGGCGTCAATTGGTTATGAATTTTGTTTTGGTGTGAGCTGTTCTAAGCTCCTTCTGTATGGGCGTGGCGTCCGCTCGGGTCGAGCTTGGGACTAGGGTGGTTACGATGCGTCTTTGGGCGTCTAGGAGGTTGTTAAAAGAAATCATTGTTCCCAGCTGCGGTCTCGTCTGTTTGAGATGGCCCAGATAACGGCTACCAGCATGACGCGCCACTGGCAAGGTGAAGGAGGTGATGCTCCCAAGCTTCAACCTTCACGAACGTGGCTTGACGCGCACTTCACATGGCGCAAACAAACTGTAGCTCGGTCGTTTAGTGTTTCAAGTAATACTCTCACTTGGGGTCACAACCAGTCAGTCGAAATGCGGCAGGTCTGGCAAAGCCAGCTTACAGGCTGAACGCATCCCCCTGACCTATGCGCAAGCACTCACCACATCACAATTCACAATCACCACGATATAGAAAACGGGTCAGGATTCAACTACTACCCCTCTCTCTGACCCTCAAAAGCCTCTTCCATCCATTCATCCACGAGGCCACTGCACCAACCCTGACCTAAACGAAGAAGAAGGTAAAAGAACCGAACTTCCGCCCATCGACCTCACCATCTCCAGACGCAAGCCCAGCCCAATCCACTCCCCCGTTCCTGATGATGTCAGATGTCAAACTAACCCACGGCCAGCACAATGGCGCACGCCACAGCCATGACGACGCAGTAATACCCGCCTTTCACACCCCGACCGCCTAGGAACACACCACCAACCCCACCATCACCACGGGTGGAGATGGTGCCGCGGCCGCGCCGGGCAACAGTCGACGACGAGGCCGAGCTGCTGACGATGATGCTCGTGCGCGGGGTCGCGGTCGGCACCGTGTAGGTGAAGGTGCCGTTGGCAGAGGGGAGGATGGTGAAGGAGCCTGAGGCGGCGGTGCCGGTACCGGTGCCCGTGCCCGTGCCAAAGGTGTGGAGGAGGGTGCCCCTGCCTGTGCCGGAGTTGATGCCGGTGGTGATGCCGGTGGTGGGGGTGTGGAGGAGGGTGATTGTGGTGGTGGCGCCGGTGAGGGTTGTGACGGCGGTTGTGGTGGAGGTGTAGGCGATTGTGGTGATGGTGTTGGAGGAGGAGATCTGGTCGGTTGCGGACGACGACGGGTCGGAAGTGGAGAGGAGGGTGGTCTCGCTCACGGTTGCGGTTGAGGCTGCAGTCTCGGTCGCGGTCGCAGTGGTGGTTGAAGTCTCCGAGGTGAAGGAGGTCTGCTGAGTCGACGACGATGACTCGGGCGCGGGGAAGAGAGTGGTCTCGCTCGCGGTCGTGGTCGAGGTCACAGTGACAGTCTCACCCATGGTGATGGTCGTCGCGCCGCTGCCGCTGGTGGCTGTGTCGGAGTGAGGAGGAGAGCCACCAGTGTCCGCGGTGCCAGACACAGCATCGGCGCCGGACTCCCCGGTAATCGTGACAGTCACGGTCTCGACCGCACCGCAAGACGGGCTCATGGTGCTAATCAAACACGTCAGTAATGCTTCGCTCAATAATGGAGTTGCTTCGCTCAAGCACTTACGAAGTCTGAGAAGAGACCGGGGTGACTGGGCCTCTACCAGTCGCGATGACACCGTTGAAGGTTGCGGTGGGGAAGGCAGCCGACGGGGTGGGATAGGTAGAACCGGGGGTGACAGTGCAGGAAGTCGAGTCGGTGACAGGTGTGACAGAGTCGAGATCCAGACCACGGGCAACGACCTGAGTGGTGTGGCTAGCCTCAGGGGCGCCAACATCCGCGGCAAGCACACCAACCGAGTTGGCTAGGCAAGTGTCAGCAATGAACAGAATGATAGATTGAAGAACCTACTCGTGACAATGTGGATGAACAGGAAGGCGAGGAACAGAAAAAAACAGAAGCCCATGTTGGCGAAAAAGTGCTTCTTCTTGGACTGAGCGCAGTCGCACTTGTCGTCCTTGCTGTTGTCCTTGCCGTCGTCCTTGTTGTCCTTCTTGCCACCCTCCTGGGCCTCGACAGGCTGATCGTCATGGGTGTCCTTGATGAGATGGGCCTCATCGAGGAAACCCGCCTTCACCAGACGCTCAATCATGTTCTTGGATTCCTCGCGGTCCTTGGCCTTTTTGGCTGCCTTGTCTGCCTTGGCCTGGGCCTTGGCCTCTCGTTTGGCGCGAATGGTGTCCATGTTGACAGGATCTCGAGTTGTCTAGAGGAGGGACTGCCGTAGAAATTTGACGTTAGCTGGGATGGGCCGCATACACACTGTTGTTTATCCAGACACGGAAGCTTAAGCACAAAAGAAACAGTAAAGAATATGCTGAGCAAAGTTGCCTGACAATGTGAGAGATTTGAAAACAACAAACTCTCCCGTGGTCGGTCGGTAGAGGTGAAAATGTGTTGGTTAGTTCCGGCCTCATCGCCGCAGCGACCGACCGATTCGACCGATTGCTGCGCATCGATGACTCGCGCGAATTTCTAGAGAATTAACCCGCGAAAAAAATGATACTCACTTTATTCTGGTAACTTGATGCTGGTAAATGGTCGGAATTGCCAGGTGACGATGTTGCGCGCGCGACTGTCGAATGAGTGACGAGTGGTGCGGGCACCGAGAGGAGGACGGTGAGGTTTTGGTGGTGGGAGGAAGCAAGGCGGAGAGAGGCGGAGGGTCCGGAACTTAATAGAAGATCTGGAAGTCAAGTGATTGGGAATGGTGTGTCTACTTGGCCGCGTGCGGGAAGGAAGGAAATCAATGTTTACAAAAGTCGGGTGGTGTGAATTCGCAGACTTGGGACGAAAAGGCTCTGCAAGACTCTGCTCCTCCAACTAACTTCCAAGAAAAGGCAGCCTGGAACATGGCAAAGAAACAACTTAGACACACCAGATAAGCCATCCTTCGAGTGACAACTACAACTTCCACACCTTCCTCGGCCACTTGGACCTGGGCACTCTCTTCCTAAACATGACTCCAGCATAACTAGCCAAGTTGGGCACTGTCTCTGCCAAGCTCCCTTGGTACTTATATTGGGATCAAAGCTGCTTTCATTCTCTGTACCTGTGAAGCTGTTGTCCTCGAGTCTCTAGGGCAAACCCCGAGCCAGATTTCTGCTCAAAGACCGGGGAATATTGCCTCCTTCCACAAATTCCTTTCTTTAGACACAACCTCAGCTATCTGAGTCATCATATGCTCAGGTATTTCAACCTCAGCGGTACTTTTGGAATATTTTGGGCCTGGTATCGTCGCGCCTCAACCTGTCTTTTCAATGCCCAACCATGGACTCTGATGGCAGCCACTTGACTCAACCCTCAGAGAGCTGAAGACTTTGTTCAAACCTTAATTGGTACAAAGAGGGTAGAAGAAATCTACAAGAGAGCTAGATAAGCTTCAATCTACCATTTTCCCCTGATCTCGCCTGCAGTCGAACGGGAGTCATTCAATGTGGGCATCCGACACCCAGTACGATTCTCGCTCAGAATTGCTAGAGAATTGGATCTAGAGTAGTAGAACAGAGATCTGTTTCTCGGAGCACTTCAAAGCAACAGCAGAATATGGGGTTACGCCTCGACAGAAAAAACTCCTCGAAGCAACGGCAGAGTACTCTGCTGTCAAAGTAAACAACAGCCCCTGAGTCTTGGCATCTGAACACCCCTCCTCTGCCCTTTGTGGCCGATTTTCGTGAGTACCAGGCAGTTGAAAACCAAGATGGTTCCGGTGAGGATATTTTGGCGACTAACCATTTGCGTTTAAAGAGACTTGGGTTGTCTGGCGTGGTGGAAGGAGCGGGAAGGAGAGCGCCTTGAATGTGAGGCCGTTGTTGACTTGGGCGAGAGCCGTCGCCCGGGCCAATCCCACCCCTGCATCTCATTTATTTGTGCCACACCCTTGCCGTCCCCACCCACGATACAAGCTCCCCAAAAGCTACGCGATTGAAGCGCGTACCACTCAACCCTCTCCGCCTCCGATAATACTGTGTAATGAACAGCTGATACCCAGCATCACGCCTCCATCAATTACTCCTCCGACACTGCGCGCCATCCGCGACACGGCCAGCGCAGTTTCCGAACACGGCATTTTGTCCAAAAAATCCGACCTTCCTCCCGCTGCTGGTTGGTCGAGCACCTCTGCGAAGCGCCAATTGCCCGTCGAGGTCGCACACGCACGCGCTCCTCTCGGTCGACCCCGTCGCCGCCCTCTTCGTTCACCCGACGGTCGCTCCAGCCCGATACATCCACACATCTGTTAATCATCGATTCTACACGGTCCGGCGACACAACTGAAGAACGCTGCGCGCCATGGCGCCTCGCCGGAGTGCTGCCGCCGAGGCGGAGGAGCAAGAGCAGGACGAGAGAGCAGCCACGCTGCAGTTCAACGAGCCCCTGACATGGCGCCCTGGAAAGCCAATTCCCATTGACACACTCCTCAAAAGGCTTGACCGCCTCACCAAAGAGCTGGCCGAGATGGACCAGGAAACCACCGACCCGAGCTCCCTCACCAAGGTTGCCAAGGAGGTCGCATCCCACCAGCTCCTCAACCACAAGGACAAGGGAGTGAGGGCCTACACGGCATGCTGTGTTGTTGACATTCTCCGTCTATGCGCTCCAGATGCGCCCTTTACCCCGTCCCAGCTGAAGGTTCGGACGCGCCCCAATCGCATTGGCCGAGTTGCCATGGCTCACCTGTCTCTAGGACGTCTTCAACCTTACCGTCACCTCCATCATCCCCTCCCTCTTCGACCCCTCGAATTCTTACAACAACCAGCACAAGTACGTTCTGCGCTCTCTGGCCGAGATTAAGAGCATTGTCCTGCTGCTCGACGTCGATGGAAGCGAAGGGCTCCTGCTCCACCTCTTCTCCACCATCTTCGACGGCGTGTCGGGTTCAAAGTCGGCTTCGGGAGAACAAGTCGCCAAGGATGTCGAGTATACTATGCAAGAGCTGCTGGGTGTGCTTGTCGAGGATGCCACGAGCCTCCCAGCAAAGGTTGTCGATGTGATGATGGCTCAGTTTCTTCGCGCCGCTGCCCCCGGGAGCGGCAGGCACAACCATGTGCAGGTTGACGACAACCAGGCCACCCTCCTGGCCAAAGAGGAACCCGAGGCCTACCAGATTGTCAAGCACCTGTGTCAAGTGTTTCCGGACAAGATGGCCCGCTTTGTCAGCCAATACTTCAGCGATGTTATCGTTGACGCCACCAGCTTTGCCGGGCGACCCGACCACAAGGACGTGGATGACGACGAAGACGGCCCCTCTGGCCCCTCCGAATCAGATCTGAGAGAACTAAGGAAAGCGCACACGCTCATCCGGGAGATTTGGAAGGCCGCGCCCCAGATTCTCCAGAACGTTGTTCCGCAGGTCGACGCTGAGCTCTCGGCCGACAATGTGCACCTACGCCAGCTTGCAACCGAGACCCTGGGCGACATGATATCGGGCATTGGTGCGGCGGGGCCACCTCCTCCCCCGACCTTGGACCCGGCCGCCTATCCACCCCTCCGGTTAGATGGCGAGGATAAGACCGAAGCCCCCGTGACAAACATCCTGACTACTCCTCTCTCCGCCATCTCCTTCTCGCAAACCCACAACACGACCTTCCACAACTTTCTCAGTAGGAGGAATGACAAGTCTCCAGCTATTCGGGCTGCCTGGACGACTGCTGCCGGCTATATTCTCTCGACCTCAGCCGGTGGGATTGGGCTTGGTCGTGAAGACGAGACCGCATTGATCCAGGGCGTTGGAGAGAAGCTCTCCGACAGCGACGAGAAGGTCAGACTCGCAGCCGTCAAAGCCATCGAGTCCTTCAGCTTCCAGGACGTCATCTCAAAGCTTGGGCCTAACGGAGGTGTCGGCAAAGACGGCTCGGTCTTGTCTACCCTTGCCGATCGCTGTCGTGATAAAAAGCCAGCGGTGAGAGTCGCCGCCATGTCCCTTTTGGGGAAGCTCTGGGGTGTTGCAACCGGAGAGCTGCTTGCCGGCCACGAAGCAGTCACGGCTGCTCTCGGAGAAGTCCCTAGCCGCATCTACAACTCGTTCTATGCCAACGACCTCGAACTCAATGTCCTGCTGGACCGAGTCATCTACGAGTGCCTCGTTCCCCTATCGTATCCGCCACCAAAGAAGACCTCCAAGGGTGCCGCTTCCAACGGGAACTCGCAGTCCCAAGCCGCTGGATCCTTTGATCCGGATGCGATACGCGCGGAAAGGATACTCCTCCTCCTCCGCTCCCTCGACCAAGGGGGCAAAAAGGCCTTCTTTGCCATGCAGGCGAGGCGGCCCCAGTTTGCCCAGGTCCTAGAGACGTACATCAAGCAATGCGATCAGTTCAACGGAGGCGTCATGGACGAAAACGGGCCGAAAAAGACTGCCAACCTCACCAAGACGACTCGGTACATTGCGCAGTTCCTCCCCGATGGACCCAAGTCCGAGCAGGAGCTCTATCGGTTTGCCAAGGCCAATGACCGGCGCAGCTACAACCTGATCAAATTCGTCATTGGCCAGGAACACGACTTCAAGACGGTCCACAAGGCCCTTAAGGAGCTCATGAAGCGCATCCAGACCAGCAAGGACCCCGTCGTTCGTGACACATTGTTGCCGCTGCTCTACCGCTCCGGCTCTCTGATGTTCAACCGCAGCCACCTCGCCACCATCATGGAATACTCCAGGTCAGACAAGGATAACATGGGAGCGGCTGCCCACGAGATTCTGAACGAGATCTCGCAGCGGAACCCAGACCTGTTCAAAACCCACATTGGGCAGCTCTGCAAGGATCTCGTGGATCAGTCTCCCACGCAGACGCGCGAGAATGACCCGGTCGTCGTCGAGACGCTGAAGGCCTGCTCGACATACGCTCGGAGGTATCCCAAGGATGTACCGGCGGACAAGGAGTTTACGCGGACCATGATCAACTATGCTTTGTACGGCCAGCCCGCCAGAGCTGCCAAGTACGCAGTCAACATCTTGCTCGCTAAGAAAGATGACAAGAGTCTGGTCAGCGCTACCGACCTCCTTCAGCGGATTCTGAAAGACTGGACATATGGGTCCAAGGGTTTTCTCAACAAGCTGGCCGCCGTGAGCCAACTTGAACTTCTCGCGCCCAAGGTCACGGAGGAAGCCGAGGACAAAATCCTTAACATGGCGGTTCAGCAGGTCCTCCTCGAGGTCCGCAAGGAGGCTAGCGACAAGGACCCGGACTGGGTCGACGATGCTGACCTGGATGAGGAGTGTCAAGCCAAGTGTCTGGCCCTCAAGACCCTGGCCAACAGGCTCAAGAGCATCGAGGACATTGACGAGGCAAAGGAGAAAGCAAAGCCAGTCTGGAAGCTGCTGATGAAGCTGATCCGGTCCAAGGGCGAGCTCTCCAGAGGGAAGGAGACGCCCAAGCATCATCGGGCGCGGCTGAGGCTGCTTGCGGCGCAGCTACTCCTAAAGTTGTGCACGCAAAAGCATTTCGATGAGCTGCTCTCTGCGCAAGAATTCGACGCCCTTGCGCTCACATGCCAGGATGCGGTGCAAGAGGTCCGCCATGGTTTCGTACGGAAGCTGCAAAAGTACCTCGCGGATAGCAAATTGCGGTCCCGCTTCTACACCATCATCTTCCTGATGGCGTTTGAGCCGAGCGCAGAGTTCAAGCAGCGGACCGAGACCTGGATCAGGTCGCGGGCGCGCCACTTCCACGAAAACAAGCAGCCCGTGCTCGAGTCCGTCATGCCCCGCCTCCTCTCGCTTCTCGCCCACCACCCTGACTACAGCGCCGAGCTCGACGAGCTGGTCGACCACGCCCGGTACCTGCTCTTCTACATCAGCCTGGCCGCGACCGAGTCCAACCTGGGCCTCATCTCCAAGTACGCCGAGCGCGTCAAGCAGACCCAAGACGCACTTGACCCCGCCAGCGACAACCACCAGGTGCTCAGTGACCTGGCGCAGGCCGTCCTCCGCAAGTGGCAGGAGAAGAAGAACTGGGTGTTCATCGCGTACCCGGAGAAGGTCGGCCTCCCCCTCGGCCTGTACACGGCGCTCAGGTCCCACGACGAGGCGCAGGCCATCGCCGAGAAGCAGCTCGTGCCGGATGGCATCGACGAGAAGCTGGACGAGCTTCTGCGGGCGATGGACCGCAAGAAGGTACGGAATCCCTTCCCTTCCAACCACCCCCCCTTTATCATCCCCCATCCCATCACCCAAAAGCTAACGAATCCCCCTCCAGCAAAAACGCAAACCCTCCGACGACCGCGCCGACTCGCACCACGCCTCCAAAAAGGCCCGTGTCCACGCCACCCCCAAAGCACCCAGGCCCGCCAAGAGCGCGACGGGTGCTCAGAAGAAGTCTTCAGCTGCCACCGCCGCCGGCGCCACTCCCAAGACGAAGAAGGCCAGTAAGACGGCAAAGAAA
>Ga0247824_10000513_pt1 | contig 19324 bp, 12 predicted proteins | sample 13C_PalmiticAcid_FD_194412 | JGI IMG/M metagenome (GOLD analysis project Ga0247824, IMG submission 194412) | Soil microbial communities from agricultural site in Penn Yan, New York, United States - 13C_PalmiticAcid_Day48 | ecosystem: Environmental > Terrestrial > Soil > Agricultural land... | reverse complement strand
CCTCTGACCTTTCCCCCCCCCTCGATAACCATCGACCAGAGTGAGGGTCTCGACAGGGCTAACTTCGGTTATTTGCTGAATGTGGGCGCTGCAGTTCAGTTGTCATGATGTCCTGCCGTCCTCTAGCTGTACTCACATCCTTGGGCTACACAGGCACGTTTGTTGCGCATCACAACAAAAACGACAAGGTACATGTACATCGTGCCTGACATCGCATAGTTGAATCCGGCCGGAAATTTCCCGAAGCGAACTAGGCTTGTGTAGGAGAAAGGGTGTTGCTGAGAGGGGTGGTTGCGAGTGAAAGAGTGGTGCATGGGAGTATCGAGAGAGAGAGAGAGAGAGCTGTACTGAGAATGTCAATGATAGCGAGGGTGCGTGTGAGTCGGAAGTGTGGTAAACGGAGAAGAAAGGTCGATCCGTCTCCAACACTCAAAATGTGCAAGCAAAGGTGGCTGAGGATTTCCCCGGCTCGCTTCATTTCACCCCTTTCACTTTTGCTCGTCTCATCGTTCGCCCTCCGTCTCTGTCCTTTACTCCCCCTCCCTCTCCCCCAGAACCATGTCCACCAAACCTTAAACCCAGATCACCCAGATCCCCAAGTCCGAGGTCAACTCGATCAAGGGCTGCCGGCACCTGCGAGTCGGAATGCACCATCTTCTCCGGCTATCCGCACCGCTGCTAAGGGCATACCGCTCAGATCAACTTTTATGTCTATCCAGGAGTCGCCGGCCACCCAGAAGCCATTGATCACTCCAGGCGGTCCTTGGATACTCATGGATATGGTCTCGACAGCGTTCGATTTATCTGCAGTGCTCAGGTGAGGATTACGGAACAGCTGCAAAGAGCCCAAAAGGCTTCAGAGCCCTGCAAAATGTTGTGACATTGGCAGGGACACCGTGAGAAAAAAACAACAACAACGCTCACTGACAACTCCCCCATTGCCATTCTCTTGCTTGGCCTCGATTTGAATCGCATTAGAACACCCACAAGGATCTAGAGAATCAGATCTCCAAGTTTTTATGGCGCCAAAGACATCATCCTCCACGCCTCGCACTTTGATGTCAATGCAGGAGTCTTTGGGACCATCCTCACAGACCAGGACGCCGTCGTTTCAAACGCATTGAACCATGCCATTTATCATTGACGGAATTTGCCGCCATAAAGCCAAAAGATTCCGCTACAAGAATTGAGACATGGCCGGTAAGGATTGGCAATACATGAGCCATGACCATGCCGGACAGAGATCAATGGCACTCACTCGCCCCATCAAAAAATTGACCATGTAGAGCTGGAGGCTCGTCTTCAAGAGGCTGACAAGGCTGGCGTTCATTTGAAACTGATCGCTACAGGTGGCGTGTTCAGCATGGATGCAGGATTGATCTACTGGACAAGATCTACCGAAAGTACAGTGCCTTGATCATTGTCGACAATTGTCACTCGACCGGATCGTTGGATCCAATGGACATGGCATGGCAGGGTATTACAGAGTTCAGGACCTGTCCACATTGTCAACTCGACGTTGGACAAGTCACTCGGAGGTGCAGCAGGAAGCCCAGCAGATCATATGGATGGAGTACAGCGGGGAGAGACAATAGATCTAAATGTACTCGTCTATTCGAAGGACTTCTATGGCTCTGCAGTTCTATGACCCGAAAGTCTGCACTAATCTATTACTCCACACACTCTACGAATGGTATAGGCACAAGGTGTTACTTGATCTTCTCAACCGTGTAAAGCTGGTAGCTCTCCAAAGGACCTGAATCTTTCGAGACAGTGAATTCATCCCTGCCGCCAGGAAAGCAAGTTTCACACAACTTTCCAGTCTGGTACCTCATCTGTCCATACTCGGTCATCAAGCTAAGGTGTTTCTTCTTGGTTTTTTCGTCCTCCACAACTGCTGCCCACCACTGCGTAGCACCCACTTTTGGATCGTCTGTAAACGTCCCAATGTGAATCCCAGGAGCACAATCACGGCAGACGGAAAGATAGTTGTTGCCCCACACATTCTTCAAGTTGATGAGCTGATATCCCCTGTCCTCTTTTTTTAGGAACTCGACTTTGAACTGGGACCATGTGTTCTTCTTGGAGTCGCCACTGTGCGTGGCGATCTGTTTTGCAAAATCGGAGCACTCATTGCACAGTGACAGGTATCCTCGGCCTTTGTTGAGCGCAGGGCCATAATTGTTTCTCAAGGCAATGATGGATCCATCCTTGACGCCAAAGTCCGCCAGGGATCCCGACTTGGGATTCGGTAATCCAATGCACGAGTTGAAGAGGGATTCTCCGACCCTCTTTTTATACTTGGGTTCAGTGCACATCAATTCCCCCGCGTCGCAATCTTGTTTGCATATTGGCACTTGTCCTTGACGCGGCGTGTAGCATCTCTTTCGGCACTTCTCGGCGAGAGACTTGAATTGCCACCTGTCGGCGCAATGACTGACGACAATATCGCTTTTCAGCGAAAACACCTGGTACGTGGGCGTGTTATCTAAGGTTGGGTTCTTAGCTGGTTCCTTTGGGTCCGGCCAATCTCGAGTGGTGACGAAGAATCGGTACATCTCTCGTGGTACATCATTGGTGTTACGGCGGTCGAGGACGACCACGTAGACCGGCGCCTCGGGCACAAACTTAAAAGTGACAGTTTGCATCTCTCCAGTGAGCTTGGGAATATCTTGTTCGAGTAAGAGTCGATCATCATCGGCCGATTGTTTTTGTGCTGCTTGAATGAGTTGGATCCTCACAACGCCACAGTGATCGTTGACCAGGGTTACGTAGATACCGGGCTCCGGCGCCTTGAAGAAATCCTTGAGAACCTTGTAGATATCGACTATGGTCTTGATAGCACTAAAGATGGATCCGACCGAGGGCACTCCAGCCGCGCGTACATTGCCATTGCGATTGATTCGGTACGGCTGCAAGTGGGTGTTGTTCTGGGCAGCGGCGGCACTTATGAGCAGCATCAAGCCGAGGGTGATGAGATGGAACCTCATGGCGGAGAACCGGAGGCAACACTTGAACGCGAAGGAGAACTCGGCACTTAAGCGGGTGACGGGGAACGGGAGGAGGAATGTGTGTGGTGGAGGTGGAAGAGAGGAGAAGGAAGGAGGCCTGACTGCTGAGGATAGAATGATGGTATGATGGTATGATGGTCCTTTTATACGTCCTCTAACGAGTGGGAGCAACGTTTTGAGCGTTCCTGTGTTACGTGCCTGGGGAGGTGGAAAGCCCAAACTTTCTTTTGGGCATCACCACATATGTTGTTTGTGCACAGTATTGACATGAAATACATTTTCGGAAGCCGTTGCCGACATTCTCGATCTGGGAGGTGTGGTAAGGAAACATGGTTGGGCTTTAGCTTGGGGCAAAGCTAGAACAACACTGTAGTTGGTGCGCTTGATCTGGGGGATAACTCTACGGTGAACATACTCAACGCCGGAACAGAGAAAGAAAGAATTTTAGCCATCTATTGACAGCCTGATGTGTTGTACACACCTTTGCTCAATGCTGCCCAGTCGCCCGTCTTAGCTCAACACATTCCATATATGTGCTACATGATCATCTGTCAGAACTAACGGCAAAGGACTATTGTCAAAATGCCATGTCCAGCCAGTTGGGTGATGAGTTTGAATTGTTTGTCTTTGCGCCTGGTAAACTCTCCTAGGAAATAGCCCATGTTGTGAGAGTAGGTAGTGAATGAGCGGTACCAATCCACTTTCTCGGTCAAGGATACAAAGGTCTAGATTGTGGGCGGGAGTTTGGAGTGGCACAAGGTTGACATCAAACTTTGAGCACTTGAACTGCTGTGTCTTCTTTGTTTACCACCCTTGTTCCGACGATAATTTTAAAAAAACAAGGTTGGCCAAACAGAATCCTACCATTGTTGCCTATGGCCTAGGAAGTTCACAGTCAATGGTGTGTCTAGATATCGCAAAATTGGTGCGAGGCTGTATCCTGGACCGCTCGATGAAGCCCTGGATAGTGGATGGATGAAGCATGATGCTGAATCGAGTCGTATCGCTGATCGACCAATCAACGCCCCCCGGGGTCAAATCAAAGCACACTCTACAGCAAAAAATATCTCCTGTAATAACAGCTGAGGGCGCTAATAGTTCCCTTCAAGTTGGTCGCATGCTAATAGTGCATTTGTTACTGAGCTAGTTTGCAACATTTGGTGATGTTAAGGATCTCGTTTTAGCGTCCAGACCAGGATTGACAGAGGGAAGAAACTGTGTTGATGACAAGGCGGATGCTGATGAACAAGTTGAGTTGACAGAATCTGCTTTTCTCTCGATGAGATCCAGCGCCTTTTGCTATTTGGTTTTGCTTGTTCAAGACGCCGTTGCCGATGATCTCCAACGGCAATCCATCTATACATGGTACTGGAAAGGAGGATGTCTTGATAAGCATGAACGCACCCTTGCTACGCTGGAATTGAGTACCCGCCACCGGCATTGCCTACCTTGAGCGCCTTCAGTGTAACTCTGCTTCCAAGTGGTCTCACTCCTCGACAGTATCCTTTGCCAAAAAAAAACCATTGGCAAAAAAATGGGATCACCACGTCCTTGTCTCCTTCCTCCTGCATAGTCCTAGATGATGAACTCTACCAGGATGAGAATCAATGGTGCAGTATGGTCCGTTGTTCTACGCAGTTCGGAAAGGCGTCCGAGGACTTTGAGAAGGGTATCCAGCGGCGGTCCAATTAGAAAATGCGAAGGAGGATTTGACAGGCTACCGTGGAACAAACTGGAGAAGACTTGTTCTGTTGACGCGGTTGTTGCTTCACACAATCCCAGAAGGAATTGGAGATGTCTCAGATCTTCTCGTCTAGTATTACCTCGAAGGAAATTCTTACGCAGGATCATCCTGCCCACGACTCCCCCCTCCAAAAGGAGAGGCCCCTACAGAGGACGATCTCACGCTCTTTCACCGATCCAGAATCAGAACCTTCGACTCTGGCTACTGGCGGTGCCGCCGGCAAGAAGAACAATTCCAAGAGTTAACGAACCAAGTATCCACGACGAATCTAGGAACCTTGAATCTGAAGGGTAAATTGCAAGGATAGCCATGGGTTCTTGGAGAGTCAGGATATCGATGGACTGGATTGAGACATTGGTAAAAGTGTGGTTGGGAATCCAGTTCCAGGACGACCCCATCCCAGCTGATGTTTCACGACTGAACAAGTCCCCACGCAGCGGTTTGCAATAGACAATGTGCCCTACCGTTCTGACCGACCATTCACTCCTGGGGTCATTGTCTCGAGCCTCAACACCGGCAGCGATCCTGATGCGGGGCAAAGGCATCCTCAGTGATAGAGGGAGGATACTTTGGTGGTGGTCAATAAATGTCGAGGAATGAACAAACGCCTTTTGGTTGGATCCCAAGAGGTGAAAGGGTGAAGCCAATGATAGAACGGCCTGGGCACCACGTCTGTCATATCGCGGCGTCATGTTGGCTTTCATCACGATCTTTATTGGTCCAATGTTTTTACAGTGATCCTTGAGATTAACGATCGTGCTTGTTGATGTGTCAATTGATCCACGTCCATGTTGCTGTCAAGCGCGGTTCCTTTCAGGAATGAAGCGCTTGATGCCGATTTCAACGACAGTGTATAGGGGCAACGCGGTCCATGGATGAGTAAGCTGTTCCTTTGTGATATTCTTGGGCAACACGACATGGCACAAGATCACCGTCTACGCAGGAGCAGGTCGTGAGGAGAACGCAGATGTTTTAGTACTCGCATGGTTTCTTCATGCCGAGTTTTAGAGATGTAACGCCAAGAAGGAACGATCCATGTTACCTTTTGAACCTGGGCAACAACTCTATTCAAAGTGAGGAGCCATTGCCAAGACAAGGTGCCATGGGGTTGACAGAGTCCGGGTGTTGGGGATATGAATGAGTAGAATCGATGCCCCGGACGTTGTACTGATACGTTTCCTGTCATCTCCGTATGATCCACATCAAGGTCGCTCTCACAAGGAACAACCTTGACCGCATAGTGAGAGTGCCCAAAGACCATGCCCTTTTTGTACAGCAGGAAATCTGTCCCGTAATTTAGGCCATCCTTGACAATCCAGCCTTGACTGCGGTAATAGTGGTACACCACGTACCGGACAATAAATGGGTTGTTGGGAGTGATTCCATGACCGAGTGGGCCTGATGTTACAAGGGCGTGATGGTATTGGGTTTGTAGAGTCTGCTCAACTGCTGACACCTTGCAGAAACGGAGCCAGCACTCTTGTATTGACATGGCTGATGTTGAACAAGGATAATGAACGCTTATCTTGGCTTCTGCTGTAGGTTGGTGTGTATTTATGACCGCAGTCTCTACGGAAGCCGTTTCCGTGACTGATAAACATTCGACTGCAAAGACGAGGAAAAAGGTTTCCTCCAATGACAGCTGCAGGTGCTCATAGTCTCCTTCGAGTTGGCTGATACTGGTCTTTCTCCTTGTCTGTCCATGGACCGATGGTGTATTCACAGCGCAGGTTTGGGTGACATTTGGTGAAGATGTTGAGGATTCTGCTTTATCTAGACTAGGATTGACGGGTGGGAAAGGCTGTGTTGATGACAAAGTGTGTGCAGAGGGGGAGACTAGGTTGGTCGTGTCCACTTGTTGTCCTTGATGAGACTGCGACGCCTTTTGGTTCCTTAGTTTTGCGCGTTCAAGGCGCCGCTGACGAGTGATCTCTTCCAACGATAATCCATCTACATGGCAATCGAAAGTCGGATACCCTGATTAGCATGATGTGCAACTTGCGCTACGCTGGAATGGGGTATCCACCGCAAGCATGCATACCTTGAGTGCCTGCAGTGTGCCTCTGTTTCCAAGTAGCTTCGCTCCTCGACAATGTCCCTTTACCAAAGAAGCCTTGACGAAACAGGATCTCCATCTCCTTGTCTCCTTTCACCCAAACAGACTGTCCCTGAGGATGAAATTCAGCCTGGATGAGGTTCAGTGGTGGGGCATGGCCCGTTGCTCTACACAAGTTGTAAAGACGTCCGAGGAGTTCGAAAAGTGTATCCAAGGGCGTCCAGTTTGGATAGGTTGTTGCGACGGAGTGAACGACAGGCGGGGCGGAGCTACTTGGCGAAGACTTGTTCTGCTGATGCGGTTGCTGCTTCAGAGAGGATTCCTGGAGACAAGGCAATGGCAATGGAGTGCCGTAGATCTGTCTCTTGAGCGCATTGCTCTTCTTGGTTGTCATGAGAGATTAGGAGAATTGGACTGATCGTTCTTGTCTGCGTGGGAAGGGGGAAGAGGGACTTTTGGGTGGGAAGTAAGGACGGGTTGTGTGGCGTTCTAATTTTTCTGCCCTTTGAGCCTGCACCAGTCGGCACTCTTTATTTTTTTTTTGTTGCTCTTGATCCTTGACGAATGTTCAAACACCTTCCTGCAGACTACCGTGACAACCAGACAGCACGCTGCCGCGTGTCGCCCAGCCAATTCAAGTCCCTTGGGGTGAAGGTGGGACAGTGGGTGCTCTTGCGATCAAGCGATTCGAACCAAACCGATCTGATCTACGGTCGGGTCTGGCCAGCGCGTTACGACTGTCAGGAATCCATCCTTGTCGATCGGTATATCACTCGCTCGATACCTCAGGAGGGTCATCACAGCTTGAAGGAGGCTCAATACAGTACGTACGTTACAACAAACTTGATAAAAAATAGTCAGGGTGATGCCCTTTCCTTGTACTCACCGGTATGAAAAATACCCGCTTCATAGGTCTAAAGGTTCTGGAGACACCCATACCAAAGGCGCAGAGATTGGATGTCACAATCTCCCAGATCCATAAGGATGGACAGTTAACCGATGAAGGAACTGCCTTTGAAGAAGCAACGGATCTGATGAAGCGGAATGTATGATGACAACAATGGAGGACTCTATCGACATTGATCTCGCTTCAGGATGAGTGTAGTCAAGGATACCGAACTAACCGAGTGCACTGCTTCTCAACATAGATGGTACACAACATCATCGAGGACCTGGTTCTGGAGTCGGGGTTTACTGTTACAAGTCAGCATACAAGCCTAATGATCAAGGTACCATGGATAAAGTCGCGAGGAAAAAGCTGGAGAGCATCGGCGCAAAGCCTAAACAATGAGGCTGATCAAGAACGTACATCATTTCATTTACACTAGGTCAGAGAGTCGACCCCATCCATTGGACCCTTACTGGTCGTGAAGGGAACGCTCATTACGATCGTTCAGGAAGAACAAGCAGATCAGGACACCATCGCCCCTTCAACATCTGTCCAGGAAGCACGGGAAACAAATCTAGCTCGCAACCTCAACGTTCTCCCCGGTTTAGAAGGACCCATCAAGGCCCTCCTCGAAGTGGTCTCCTACCCGCTCCTCTACCCAGACCTCATTGCCCGCCTTAACATCGAATGCCCCAAGGGAATCCTTCTCCATGGCCCACCAGGAGTTGGAAAAACTCTTCTCGTTTCGACGGTGGCCCATATCTGCCACGCCCAAATGGTCACCATCTTTGGACCCGAGATCTTTGGACCTTATGTTGGAGAGAGTGAAGAAAAACTTCGACTCAAATTTGATCACGCCAGCCGCATCGCCCTTGCAGACCCCAAACGACCCGTGATGATCTTTATCGACGAACTGGATGCCATCACGCCACATCGCTCAGACGCGCAGGCACACGAATCCAGAGTTGTGGCCCAATTGCTAACATTGATGGACGGCGTTGTCTCGAGAGGCAGGGTGGTGGTCATAGCTGCCACCAACCGGCCCAACTCGATCGACCCAGCCTTGCGAAGACCTGGGCGATTTGATCGGGAGATTCGGATTGATGTACCAGGGGAAGTGGATCGGCGGAGGATTATTGAGAGTTTGATCAAGGACATGCCACACACACTCTGTGAAGAAGAGTTGAGCGGACTGGCTAGGATGACAAACGGATTTGTGGGCGCCGACCTTGAGGCCTTGTGTCGAGAAAGCGCTTTGGGTGCAGTACACAGGAGTATTTCTGGCGCCGGACGGGACGACTCTACGACTGCAAATGGAAGCGCTGTGAGCGTGACCATGTCGGACTTTAAGCGAGCATTCAGCACGCATGCACCCTCACTACAACGTGGATATGCGGTTGCTGTCGAGCCAGTGCAATGGTCCGACATTGGTGGGTTAGAACCCGTCAAGATGCAACTTCGTCAAGCGGTCGAATGGCCTGTGCTATACAAGGAGACATTTTCGCGCTTGGGTTTGAAAGCGCCTAGAGGCATCTTGTTGTACGGACCACCTGGATGCAGCAAAACTACACTCGTCAAAGCCATTGCAACCAATTCAGGATCGTCGTTCTTGTCTGTCAACGGAGCCGCATTGTACTCGTCGTATGTGGGCGACTCTGAAAAGACGATCCGCGAGACATTTCATCAGGCGAGACTATCGGCCCCTTCGATCATTTTTTTCGACGAGATTGACACGATTGTCGGGAAGAGGAATTTTTCTTCAGGAAACAGTGGGTCAAGTGGTGGGGATAGTGTTCAGGAACGCGTGCTGTCGACCATGTTGAACGAGATGGATGGTATCGAGAACGCTACAGGAGTCCTGATCGTTGCAGCGACAAATCGCGTGGATCTGATTGACAAGGCTTTATTAAGACCAGGACGGTTCGATCGTGTTGTCTATGTGAGTAACTCTACACTTGCGCCGTTCGTCTTTGAGCATCCCAGTCATTTCAGGACTCTGATCTGTTGTGCGACTTTGCAACCCTCGTGGATAGGTACCACCCCCTGATCTGGAAGCACGCAGACAAATCTTGGGTATTTACACAAGAGACATCCCGCTGGCAGACGATGTCGATCTGGATGCCATTGCACAGACGGTAAGATTTGCGGTACCTTCGTCAACACATTTGGTCAAGGAGACCTTGTTGAATCCATCGACATTGACTTTTTTCCTTCATTCCTACAATGAATAGACAGAGCTCTATACTGGAGCCGATTTGCAGAACGTGTGCCGAGAAGCAGCGCTGATTGCGCTGAGAACAAGGATCTTGGGTACGGAAGCGAATACAACAATGATAGCTGGGAAAGCTGATGCACCTCAGGAACCTGTTGTAAGTCAACCGAACCCTTTCCCCATCTCCTTTAGAGGGAAGCCAAGGATCAACATGCATACTGAAATTTTGATACTTGTCGGACTAAACACCTACGTCGCTTGTGCACGACACGCTTCATAGAATGCACAGGACTTTAGGCAATCTCTTGGGTCGGTGAAGCCATCCTTAACTGGGGCAATGTTACTTGAGTACAGCTCCATTGGCCAACGAGCGTTCTAGATGGGGCACTGTCCTCATTGCATCATGCATGCACGTACAACGAGGTCTTCGCCCTCCACGACGGGCAATATGCAACCTTATCTCGGATCCGTCTTCAACTCACATGAGCAACACACTTGGACACGCAAATTGACATGAACTCTATGCGCACTTGGGACAACTGGATGACGGTGATAAACACCACGTTCTTACCACAAGGAGGGAGGAGCAACGGGTCGCTGCGTTCCACTTTGATATCACTATCACAACTTGGTTCTCAGTTGATATCAAGGTTCGAGAACGCATCCATTTCTTTCCATGGCGTCCAAGCGCATGTTGACACCATGTCCTCACCCAATCAATTGGATTTTGTAGTCGCATGTGTGGTTCAAGGGACGAGAAAGAAAAGGACACAATAAAGGTGAGTCTCGTCAGTGTTAGGATCATCCCGTTTTCGAGCTGGTTGTTTTTTTTCTCTTCCAGACTTGTCACACGATTCGTTCTGTCCTCCCGCCCCATCATGAAGAGGACTGATAGCCCATCATCTCGGCCTACGAAGGGAGGGTGGCAAGACGAAGTGGAGGCGCTGTTTGCATCTTGGTAGCAGTCAGCGGACAGGATTGGTCACTCCTTGTCAGCGTGCGATCCAGCGGATTGATACTCCATTGTCAGTGCCGATCGAGGCTCTGACAGGAAGGATCTGTCGTGACCATTGGCGGAAAAAAAAAAGATCTCGACAAACAATAGCGACGCTGCACTTGCCAACCAAGATGGGCAGGATCATGGGGGCGTCGGCCTTGTTGTTGTTGTCAAAGCATGTCGAGGAGCCATCCGAGGAGATGGTAGCTGGATGAGAAAAGTCTTTTTAGCAGAGGGAGGTACGACCGAGTCGACCGCACACACTCAGACTGAGGATGATGCGATGTAGTTCGGACACTCAAGGTGAAACAGACCGGTGACCCCCCACCCATGTCGCTGGTCGACGACACACTCTCTCTTTCCTCTGTCCCCCACCCTTCATCCCTCCCTCTGCCACATACACACAGCGACTTTTGGCCGGGTCCGACACACACACGACCGCATCTACCGGCTCTCTGGATCCTCCCTCCCACCCACCGGCTACAGCCTATTGGTCCGCACGCTTGATCTTATGCTCTGTGATCCACACATATCAACTCGCCTCCTCTTCCTCCTTCTCTTTTTTCCTCCTCCCCTTGTTGCTTTCTTGTCCTTCACATACAGCCCCGCTTTTTTTTCACCTATTTTACTGGACCATGTAGACCTCCCCTAATAAAAACACATCCTACTTTTCTGCTCGTCAACCACTGTCCCCTCATACCTTCTGAAGACCTAGCCTTCAACATCCCTGATGCTCCGCCAAAAAGCCTCTACAGCCCTTGTCGTGACCAAAAAAAAGCAACCTGAGGATCGTACTTGCCATGATTCATCCAAAACGACCTTGGGGCACTTACAAGTTCAAAGGTCGAAACTGCCCACGACAAAAAGAAACGGAGCGTCCACAACAACATCTCCGCCTACTCTTACCCGAAGAACGAACCCTTGGATCCTGTCGCTGTCTTGATTCGCTTGAACAATTTTTTTTATTTTCCCACGACCTACCAGCTATCACTAAGAATGACTCCCTTGGCCCTCATCCGACTTTTCTGTTCCCCTGTAATGTTAGCGAAAAGCAAGTGCAAGTGAATCAACTTTGTCGCCTCTTGAAGCCCGTCCAGAAGAGCATCCACCTTGATTGCATCAAATCCTTTTGCCCACAGTTTCAGGATCTCCAACCGAGAAAAGTTGGTCGATCGGAAAAGTAAAAGCAATTGTTCCACTGTCAGAGTCACTTGCAATGTAAGCCATTCAAACGAGACGGATGCAACAAACACTTGCAGAAGATCTCCTTGAGGAAAAGTCATGGGGGTATCTGAATCCGAGAGAAACCAAAACTTTTCCATCTCGACCTTCGCCGGCATTTTCTTCACACTGTCAACCAAGGCCCTCATCACACTCGTCTCAAAGGTCCCTGGCTTCAATCGAATCTCGAAATCGCGGAGGTGCTTCCATTGAATCGAATCCAGAATGCGCACCCGTCCCTCCTCTTCTCTCGTATAGACTTCAATCCTGTGCAATTCAGATTGGGCGACAATGCTGGAAATGTTATGGATAAAGGATTCGCCTAGCCGACCATCTCGAGTCAACTCGAGCTCTTTAAATGCCGAACCGTCCCTGGTTGCTTTGGCGATGGTATCTACTGTTGATTCGTCCAGCTCATTCACGTACAATGTCGTACCGGCGCATTCACAGTGGAGTTTGAGAAAATGCTCCATACACTGCTCGGTAGTCATGGCCTGCTCTGACCCTCTCGGTGGCGGTGCAATTGTACGATTCCAAACCTTGAAGTTGATCGGGTATGTCCAGCGCTCCGCAATCACACTGTAAACATTCAGGGTGTAGCCATTTGCACAACCCAGAGGACGAGTTCCTATAGCAAGACTCGAAAGATTCGGCACCTTGCGAATCAAATGTTTGGCGCTGGGGATGTCGTCTTTCAGTTGCTCTAGTGATATGTCCAGATGCCGCAGGTTAGAAAAGTCGTCGTTGCGAGATAACAGCTTGGACTGTTCGGAGAGATTGAGAGGCCCTCGGATTGCAAAAGACTGGATAGATGGGTGTCGCATGATCCCAAGGATTGGATCATATCGCTGATTTCGGTACAGAATGTCCCTAACCGGTCCATCCATATCGTCCAAGTCAATTTCAAGGACACCAACACTGGTTTTGGAGAGTGTGTCACGCAGTTGCTTGAAGTCGCTTTGAGCCGTGTTCCAGGCAAGGTGAAGCTTGAGTTCATAGACCGACCTTGATTTTTCCAAAGCATGATAGAACTGCTCTGCCAACAATTTAGATTCCAATCTCACTTCTACACGGCCAATGTTTTCGTCGAAAACCCCTCGCAGTGTCTCTACCGTTTCATGGAACGACTTTGCTGCCTTGTCATGATAGTTCTCGCGGTAGTGATCAATGCACACCCACTTGACGTGTCCTTTGCTAGTGACAGTCCTGTACAAGTTGCCATGGACTCTGTTCGTGTCCTTGTTCTTAAGAAACGACAACAGTTGCCGCAAGTCCGCGCCCTCCAATGCCTCATTGCTGTTCATTTGCTCTGTCAATCCAACGATTTCCTGGCCTTTATCTGCAGAGATCTTCTCGATGTACCCAATGACTTGATCCATCCCAGGTTCGAGATCGTTCTTCAGCGATTTCAGACCCTCTGTAACTTGATCCAAAGCATCTGGAGGGATCAAGCGCGACAGAACAGGAACAGCAACTCCTACCACAGCGATGCCATGCTTGAGCATCTGAAGGATTGTCAGGATGTACGAACCGTATCGCCGAAAGAATTCTTTGGGATGAGCGATCTCATATCCACCGTGCTTGGCAAGATGAATGTGATGGGGGATTCGGCTGTTGGTCGACTTTGTATGTTCTCCGCACTCACACAAAAAGTAGAGGCGAAATTTGTTGGACAGATGATCGAGGGGGTGCCAAGACGAATTGTCTTGTGGGAGGACGATGAAGAGTCGCGGAATTGGGTATTCATGTAGTTCGTACGTCTGTGTGAACAGTGCTTGGGCACTCTTCTGGATCAGAGCAAGCCGATCGAGTGCTTGGATCTGCAGCCGTCTCATCTCGCCTTGGTTGGCATTAAGACGTTTCTGCATCTCATAGGCACGGACCAACAGCTCCTGGTTATGGGAAGTGACCTGGCTGATCTCAGACGCAAGTTCGTTGTTCTTGAAGGCCATATCCATGATCTTGGATGCCAATTTGATGTTCTCCATCATCTTGTCATCCAGTTTCTCTAGACATGCGATCAATTGCTCATTCGGTTGTCGCACTAGACCTTTCTTGATGACTTTAATAAGAGCTTCCCGTACGTTGGTGGAGGCGCGAACTTTTGCTTGCAGGTCAGGTGGGAGAGATGACACTAGCTGCTGTTCGATCTCGGATTCCATGGTCGTCTTTTTTGCCAGCGTTGTAATTTGATCGAATGATATTGAGCCCCAAGACCCTCTCTTGAGGCCCGGGTGCGAACTTATGGATGAGGACCTCGACAGCGCGAGGCCTCCTCTATCATCGCTACCGGATATGTCCGCGGGAAGTTGTGTCACCTGCAAACTTTCCACATCCTCTTCCATCGAAGCTCTGGTAGTACTCCTGTTTCGATCCACAGCAGCGGATGTGCTCTCATCCGAGGATGATACCACGTCCAAGACGACCCCTGGGTAATGCTTGATGCGGAAGGGGACAATCCTATTGTGGGTTTAGGACCGACCGTTCGACATCAGCAAAAGAGCAATGGTTCAGTAGGGTGATTGATCCCTTCTATTATCTCACTCCACCCACCTGCCCCTTTCTACTTTCTACTGCGCGATATGTTTGTTTGTTTGTTTTTTGTAAAGTCCCCCTCCAGTTGGGCAGGCGTCCTTTGACTCACCTGTTTTCGTTCGAGTCCCTCAACAGCTTGACGGAAACATTGCCGTTCTTGACATGTTTGACTCCAGGGAAGACCTGCTTGATTTCTTCCCAGTAGATGATCGTCTGGCCGTTAATATGGTCGCAAGAGATTTCCTCTGTTGCCCCTGCCAATCGAAAAATTTGAGTGTACTCCCCCATCAAGTGGTGAAAATGGAAGAGTCAGGTTGGGTTTGAGTGTGTCTGGAAGAGGGAGTGTGTGTGTGTGTCTGGAAAAGGGAGAGTGTGTGTTTGTGCGTGCGGGGAAAGAAGTGTGAAAGAGAGAGATGATACACGCAGCACTTTGTCCGATCATGCTCGTTTATGACCTCAGAAATCGCCCAATAATAATCGAAAAAAAGTGGGGGGGCTGATCAAAAAAGATTCTGTGGCATCATACTTTTCTCCTGAACTTTGTCCTTCCCGACAATGTCCCTTCCAACCCCTTCGCCACCGTGAATGGGACGACTGCGCCAATGTGAGCACTTCGCCAATGCGAGCTGAACAGTGCAGCCAAAAGTGCGCTTTCGGTTTTTTTTGTTGCTGTGCGACCTACACAACAAACAAACAAACATGATAGTTCATCGTATTCAACTGACCTACCACAGTGTCAGCCGAATGGCAATTGCAATTCACTCAGCCCCCCCTTGAGCTAGTCCACGGGAAGAAGACCGTTCACTAAGAAGGACCATCTGGCGTAGAAAGAAGGATCTCTGTGGATAAGAATAAGCCAGTAGTTGACCAATCAGTCAGATCCCTGGTTGTTTAATGTTGATTCGCTTTGGGACACTACATTTTCAAACCTTCTAGTTGGCAAGTGTAACCCCTCTTTCCATCATACGACTTTTCTGATCCACTGTGATGTTGGTATGTTGCAGGTACAAGGCATCAAGTCTTGTGGCGTGCTCAGTGGCATCCAGTACAGAATCCACTTTGACTGAATCAAACCCCTTGGCCCACAGGGTTAGATGACTCAACCGAGAAAAGTCCGCTGACCTCAAGAGTGCAAGTGTTTGCTTCACCGTCATGGCCACTCCCAGCTTGAGAGCCTTGAGCGATAATGAAGCGACAAAGACTTGCAGAAGACCCTCCTGAGGTAGAGTCAAGGCATGGGACGTTTCAGAAGAAAAGACAAATTCGTCTACCTTGACGATTCCCGATGTCTTCTTTACTCCGTCGACGAGGGTCCTCATCACGCCCGTTTCAAAAGTGCCTGGCTTCAGATAGATCTCCAAATGGCGGAGGTGTTCCCATTGAATCGATTCCAGAACGCGCACGTTTCCTTCGTTGTCTTTGGTGTACAGTTTGATTTTTTGTAATTCAGACCGGGCAGTGATGCTGGAGAGGTGATCGAAAAATGAATCGTCCAACCGAAGACCAAGATATCCTTCCTGTTCAAGTTCTGTGAAGGCAGAACCACTCGGAGTCATAGTCGCAAGGTCAAAGATACTCGCGAATGATGCGTGCAACTTCTCCACGACTAATTTCTGGCCGTCGGGCTGGCAGTATTGTCTGAGCAATGATCTCATACACATCTGGTACATTGGCAGATCGCATTTCTTCGGGGGAAGTATGCAGAGACGCCAATCCTCAAAGTCGATCGGGTATGTTCTGTGTTCCTCAATGTCACCGTATACCCAAAAGACATGGTCATTACCTCTTCCTGGAGCACCAGTTGCTAGGGCAAGACTTGAAAGATTCGAGCATTTCAATATCAATTGGGTGGCGCCGACAAAGTCCCTTTTCAGTTCCTGCAGCGATATGTCCAGACGTCGCAGGTTGGAGAAGTCGTCATTGCGGGAGAGCAAGTTGGATCGAGTGCTCAAATTTCGAGGCCCTCTTAATGTAAACGACTGGATCGATGGGTGTCCCATGATGCTAAGAACCGGATCGTATCGGCTAGATGGGCTTTTCCAGTTAAAAAAACCGCCGGTCGGCCCATCCGTGTCGCCCAAGTGAAGCTCCAGCACACCGACACGGGTTTTGGGGAGTGTATCACGCAGTTTCTCAAAGTCGCTTTGAGCCGTTTCCCACAGAAGTTCGAGCTTGAGTTCGTAGATCTCGCACCCTCCCTCCAAAGCAACATAGAATTGCTCTGCCTGCACTCCCGATCGCAGCGTAACTTCCACACGGTTAACGTTCTCGTCAAATGATCCTCCCAACGCCTGTACTGTATCGCGGAACGACGTTGCTGCCTTCTCGTGGTGTTTTTCGCGGTAATGGTCAATACACACCCATTTGACGTCTCCGTCGCTGGTCAGGGTCTTGTACAAGTTCCCCAGGAACTTGTTCGAGCCCTTAATCTTAAGAAACGACCCCAGCGGTAGGCGCGCACCTCCCGACGCCTCTTCATCGCCTTGTTTAGCAGAGACCTTCTCAAGGTAGTCAATGATTTGATTCATCCCAGGTTCGAGAGAGTCCTTCAGGGATTCCAAACTCTCCATGACTTGACCCGTAGTACCTGGAGGGATCAACTGGGATATATCTGGAATCTCAACTCCTTTTACAGTGAGACCGTACTTGAGCATCTGAAGGGCTGTGAGGACCCAGCGTCCCCACTGTACAAAGAATTCTTTAGGGCGAGCAAGTTCGTATCCTTCATGTTTGGCAAGATGGATGTGATGAAGAATTTTGGTGTTGATCGACTTTGTGTGTTCTCCGCATTCGCACAGAAAGTAGAGTCGGAATTTGTTTGAAAGAGGCTTCAGAGGGTTCCACGATGAGGTATTTTCTGGCAGGACGATGAAGAGTCGCGGAATTGGGTATTGGTGTAGTTCGTATCTTCGTGTCAAGAGGAACTGGACATTCTTCTGGATCACCGTAAACTTGTCGAGTGTTTGGACCTGAAGCTGCTTCATCTTGTCGTCCTTGGAGGCGAGGTCTTTTTGTAACTGGATCACTTGGGCCAATAGGTCCTTGTTCTCGCAATCCATTTGGTTCATGTCGGACGCCAACCTTTTGTTCTGAGAGGCCAAATCGATGATGATGGACGCCATATCTTTGATCTCCGTCCCGTTGCTGCCGAGTTCCTGTAGACAAGCGATCAATTGTTCATTGGGTTGTTGGACCTGACCATCCTTGATGACTTGGATAAGAGATTCTCGCACGTTGGTCGAGGTGTGCACTCGAGCTTGGACATCCTGTGGGAGAGACGAGACCATCTGTTGTTCAACCTTGGATTCGATGGAATCCTTTTGTGCAGGTGCCACGATTTGGTTGAAAGCTAGTGAGGCCCCGGATTCTGTCTTGAAATCCAAAGGTGTACTCAAGGATGGGATTGTAGAGAGTTTCGACAAGGTATCGGCTCTGTTATCGCTACTGGAAGTATCCGCAGGTTGTTGTGTAGCCTGTAAAGCCTCCTTGACGTCCTCCACCGTGAAAACACTGGGCGTACCACTTTTTTGACTCGTATTTTCAGGTGTGTCCCCATCAGGTGTGGATAATGCAACGTTGAGGGTAATGCCTGGGTAGTGCTTGATGCAGTGCGGTACGATTCTATTTTGATGGTTCGATGGTTTCGTTCAGTAAACACTGGCTATTGTCCACTTCATAACAAGCTGAATCGAGTCCATACTAACAAAACCATCTACTTGCTTTTTGCGTTTCGAAGTCCTCATCAGCTGGACAATAGCCTTGCCGTTCTTGACATGTTTGACTCCAGGGAAGGAGTGCTCAATGTCGTGCCAGTATATTACACTGTGACCGTTCACATGGCTGCATGGGATCTTTTTTTCGGCTTTTCCTGGTAAGCGGAAGGACTGGGTCCGATTCATTGCCGGTATTTGACAGCAGCCTGACTCCTGTACGTTGTGGGCGAATATGAGAGTGAGAGCGCGGAGGGAGAGGGGACAAGAGTGGAAAGAAGGAAAAAAAAAAAAAAAAAGAAATTTGCGGCTCAAGGCTCCTCTTGTACCCCTGTGGCCATTGTACCATGTGGCTTACCCACCGGGCACTGAAAGTCTGAAATTCGAACAACGATGAAGCACGAGAGTGAAAGTGGGATGCCAGGGCTTGGTGGCCCAAGGACGTTGATCCATCCATTCGGTAGGGAGCCATTGAATGTTCCGCCTTCATTGACAGCACTCTACCCGATCAATTGGCTCTTCTCGTACCAAAACATTGTTCCGATCACATTCGAACATCTTTGCTCTCGCTTGTGTTCAGTTGTGTGTTCAGGAACAAGTACGCAGTGCCTGTTCCTCTGCCATGGAGGGACAGGCCCTCACTTGTCCACATTCGCAAGGAAGACGGATGTATGTGGGGGCATCTGCATCATCTTCTTTCCCACCAACCAGGCAGGGGTATCGGGGTACAGGGCTTTCCATGTTTCCAAGGACACAGCGACAGACGATTCAAAGCCCTTCAACGCAAACCAAGCTCTATGGTTGTAACACTGTTCTTCTTCAAGAGAGGTAAGAGACTGTTTTCGCGACGCATAAGTGCATCAGAGGCGTTTATTGAGAAGGACATATGTTGACGATGAGGGGAGGGCATGAGCATGGCAGGCACTGGTGCGAACAGTGAAGCTAGCGC